>ENA-UERG01000020-UERG01000020.1-human-gut-metagenome-genome-assembly--contig:-NODE-20-length-134530-cov-44.783991_pt1 | contig 134530 bp, 133 predicted proteins | sample MGYA00242954_ERZ507954 | MGnify/ENA primary metagenome ERZ507954 (study PRJEB26167, sample SAMN06115478) | human gut metagenome | host: Homo sapiens | place: China:Sichuan | collected 2015-01-21...
TCCCCGCCGACACATTTATGCAAAGAATACCACGTCATTTGTCGATCTTCGCTTTCATGTGGAAACGAATATTCCTTAATTTTTAACGTTTTGACGTCGATTACGGCAAGCAGGCTTTTTAGATCAAAAGTGCCTATCGTGTAGATCTTTTCTTCTATATCGTCGTAATAAATATTAGCGTCTATAGCATGACACTTAAGTCTTTTAATAACCGAATAATCGTTTATATCCAAAAGCCAATACTCCTGATTATTCGTTTCGAGAAATAGCAATCCGCATTTATGAATGAACAACGTTCTCTTTGCATATCTGAACCCTTTTATCTGAGTTTGTACCATAGCGGAGTTCATATCTATCACGCTCGTTCTGTGTCCTATCGTATATAATTTCTGCGATTCTTCGTCTATACACATAAAATACGGCGCGCCGATTTTTATAGTTTTCATATTATCTCCGTTCAATCGTTAAAATCGTAATCGGTTAAATCTTCGCCCGATTTCGCAACCACAAGCCTGTCCCATGAACCGATATATCTTTTACCGTCGAATTCGCAATAATCGTCGAGATATGGCATAACGGCAATTTCACGCTTTTCTTGAAAATCGTTTGAAAATTCATACACGGCTCGACCCGTTCCGATAACAAATCGATCGCCGTATTTCTTGACAAATTTAATATATTCCTTCTTGAAAAGACTTTTCCCCTTAATTACCGTATCGCCGTACAAGATCGCTCCGGCGTCACAAAATCCGCCGTCAAAACCTTCGACACCGAGAACGAACACACCGTTCCACTTTTTGATAATTTCTTTATTGATAAGTTTACCGTCAACGAAAGAATACCTGCCGTAAACGGTTTCATCCGTCAACTTCTTTCGTTTACCCTTTTTAGTAACGCAAAAACTTTCGATAAGATAAAAATCTTCTCCTTCAAATCTCATCAATTCGTAATCGGTACGGGCTATCATTTCGTCAAAACGGCGTTCAAAATCCAATCGCTTAACTGTCAGATTCTTCAGTATAACAACCGCCACTTCTGCCCTTCTACTCCTAGATCCCCATATACAAACCTCGCCTTTAGTTCCGTTTATTACTATACGACCGTCTTTTACTCCGGTTTTAACAGAAGCGACGAGCGCAAAATCTTTGAGATTGAATACTTTTAAGTCGCCTACCGTATTTAACGCGTAAAGTTTATCGCCCGGATAATCTATACTTGCGTAAGAAAGATAACTGAACCCGCCTATACGCGTAATCTTACGCATGGTTTTCAAATCGAAAACGTGAATCGATACCCCTACGCACAACAAGCGTGAATATTTTTCGTCTATCAATATCTGATAGGTGTTCATTTTAATGTTTTTCATATTTGTTATGCCGTATAATTAACTATTGATATAATAATTTTCTGTGTTTTTAACATATTCAAAATTTCCGTTCTTTTACCTTCTAACGGACTAAAACACTTATATTGGGCAATGAAATACGACTTTCTATGTAATTTATGATGAAATCTTTCTTTAATTCGAACCAAATTTCTTTCATCAGTAACAATATTAGTCAAATGTGGTTCAACAATCACTCTTGTTGCAGCTGCCAAATGATGAGTTCTTGCCACAATATGATGGGTACACAATTTGGGGGATTTTCGCCATTTTTCCCAAAAACTTAATTTTGACTCTTTACATGCATTAAAAAAATCTGTCAGGTCGGAGTACTTTATATTTTCTATCAATGATTTTATTGCCGGATAACAAACGATCAGAACCGCTATACATACTATAGCGGCAACAGCAATCAACGCTTTCACTCCTATCGTAACACCACAAATTACTTCAGTAATAACGCGGCCGTCGGGGTCGTAGTATTTTACAGGGTTGTTATTCGCATAGGCGAAAAGGTTATAACACACACCGACTTCGACGTTCTGAGAGTAAGCCGCGGGGTCGTCTGCGCATATAAATCTGCCCGTGTCGGGGCAGTAATAACGCGAACCGACGTAATATAAACCCGTTTCTTCTTCGTACCTGTACCCTTTATATCTGTACGGATTTACTACGCCTACCGTATCGGCTTTACTGCCGTAAATTCCGACGGTTTGTCCGTACGCGCTGTACGAATATTCGACGACGACCGTACCGTTCGGTTCGGCTATGCCGACTACGTTTTTAAGTCCGTCGTAAATATAATAATACGTCTGCCCGTCGTATATAAAACCGACGAGATTATTATCGTAATCGTATATATAATAGATAATTTCGCCGTCCCACTCGCGACTTTCGTAAATAACTTTTCCGTCTTCGTAATAGTAGTTCGTAGGCGTACCGTTTACGATTTTTCCTGTACGGTTTCCGTCGTTATCGAAATCGTAAGTGATTTCGTAATCGGGTCCGCTTATCGCGGTCAATCTGTTACCGTATTGCCAGGTGAAATTATAATCGCCCCAGGATAGCGGAGTTATACCGTAATCGTCGTATACGACGGTCTGACCGAGATACGTAACTGTTCCGTCTAATGCTACCGACCGTTTACTTTCGTCGATTAAATTGTCCGGATTAGACTCGGCGCTATAATCGTAAGCATTTATCGTTACGTTTCCGTAATCGTCGTATTCGTAAATATACGTCTTAAATGCCGACATGTTGTCCTCACGAATCAAACGATTCAAATCATCGTATTCATAGTTAATATATCCGGAACTATAATCCACGGAAATAAGATTACCGTTTTCGTCGTACGCGTAAAAATAGCGACCGCCGTTAAACGTTACATTGTAGAGAAAACTTGCGCCGTTTTCATAGTCCATATATCTAACGTCATAAACGCCGTAATCTATGGTCCTACCATTATCGTCTTTTTGATATTGCATAGTACGAGAATCTACCGTCAACGAATCCGACGTCGCCGAAACGCTGTGCTCTTCGCCGAACAACGAGTGCGTTTTATTAAAGCTCGAATCGGTAGAAACAGAACTTAAAGACCAGTCTTCGCCCGCAAAAATCTTCGTATCGTCGGTTTCGGTATACGTCGTATAAATATCTTTGATTACGCTATATTGCGTTACCACGTCTTCGTTATACGAATACGTAAATACGAGTTCGCCGTTATATCTGACGGCGGTCAGTCTGTCCTCGCCGTCATATTCGTAAGATACGACGTCGCCGTTGTAATACGTAGACGAAGCCAACAATCCGTTGTTATAAGTATTTTCGCTCAATCCGCCTGAAATTAAATTGCCGTCGGAATCATAGTTATAATCTTGTTCAAAATAACGATCGTTACCTTTGCCGTATTTCAAATGCAAAACTGCACCGTCTTCATCTACGTTATATCTTGCAAAATAATCACCGATACGATATTCCGAGATTTCATCACCACTGAACTTTATCGTTACCGAATCATAATTATTGCAGGATATTACCAGGCTATTCCCATAGCCGTCTTCCGACCTTTCAACTTCATAGCCGTATAATTCATAGTATTTTTGCACCACGTCGATATACGGCAATTCGTCTATGATTTCGTCGTAATAATCGTCAGCGTACACAACCCTGTTTCTTTCGATCGTATACGTATTTACGCAGAACACCGCTGCAAGCGCAACGCTTATAAAAGCAATAAATCGTTTCATTAAGATACCGCCTTATAGTGATATGGTTTATTTTACCATATCACGTATCTCTTATTCAAGCGATTATCAAAAATTTTTACATAAAAAAACCGACGAAAATTCGTCGGTCGTAAAATTTACGTTTCGTTTATTTTCGCAAATCGTCGAAAATCTTTTTGAAGGTCTTGTTAAGCGGGTTATACTCGTAAATACATCCGCCGATTACCGACGCCGAAAAATCCTCGTGCAACGTGGTAAGTACGGGCTCGCAGAAATTGTTCACGACGTCTTTAGCAACGCTCTCTTCGGTTTCGCCTTTGGCGGCGACGTTACTATATACCCCGTCTTCGTTAAGAGCGTGCACCGCGCCGAACAGACACACGACCACGCCGATATAGACGGCGAGATTGAACACAAGCCCCAACACGTTATCCGCTATTTTTACCCACCTTATCTTTTTTATACAGGTAAGCACGGGTGAGAAAAACAGCGACACGATTAACTTTATCAGATAATACGTTATGACGTAACCGAGTACGAAAAACAGTAATCCGAACGGCAGATACGCGATAAGTTTCGCGACGAAACGATATTGCGCGTCGTTGAGTACAGCCGCCGCGTCGGAAGACACTTCGCCGAAAAATTTCCGCACGCCATCAGACATATAAGCGAGCCACCCCTGACCGTCCATAAGCATATAGACGCCGAACGCAAGAGCCGCCCCGCCGCCGAGCGCGATAACGGTACGCAAAATGCCGAACACGAAATTACGGGAAAACCCGAATTTCACGCTCGCCCAGATTACGCATATTAAGATGGCAAGTAAAAATATATCGACTAAAAAAAACATAACTTTTTCTTGTTTCTCCGCTTATATTCTACCACCGCCGCGACGGTTTGTCAACGTTTTTGCCTTTCGGCGATTATTTTTGGGGTTTATAGCCGTCTTTAAGCGACACTATCTCGGATAAAACGAGTTTTCCGTTTTCGGTAAGTTTCTTATAGTAGCCTTTACGCATGAGTTGAAAACTCGTTCCGTCTTTGACTTCCGCAAGATATTTTTCGGCTTTACCGTTATAGACGTGAACGCTGTCGTAATTCATACGTTCGGAAAAATCCTGCCCGGGATACGCCGCGTCTTTAAGCAGATAATCGTATTTTCTTATCTCGCAATCTACGGCGTCGTCTGCGTTTACCCAGTGGATAACGCCCTTGACTTTAATTCCGCTGGTATCGTTTCCGCTTCTCGATTCGGGAACGTAAGAACATTTAAGTTCTTTAACTTCTCCGTCTTCGCTTAAAACGACTTCGTCGCATTTTATTATATACGCGTTTTTAAGTCTTACGTAACCACCCTCTTTAAGCCGGAAATACTTCGGCGGCGGGTTAAGCGAAAAATCTTCTCTATCGATATAAATATGCTTCGAAACGGTTATCTTTCTCGTTCCCGCGGCTTCGTCGTTGGGGTTGATTTCGAAATTTTCTTCTTCGTTACCGTCGGGGAAATTAGTCAACGTAACTTTAAGCGGCTCGGATACAGCCATAGCCCTTTCGGCGTGAAGATTGAGATAATCTCTTATGAAGTGTTCGAAATAACCTACTTCTATTTCGGAATTGGCTTTCGCCACGCCTATCGCTTCGCAGAAGTTTTTAAGAGCCTGCGCGGGAACGCCCCTTGCGCGAAGCCCAGTTAAAGTGGGCATACGCGGGTCGTCCCACCCCGTAACCGCCTTGTCTTCGACGAGTTTTTTAAGGTAACGCTTACTCATAACCGTGTTGGTTATATTGAGCCTTGCGAACTCTATCTGTCTGGGTTTATGTTCTACGCCCGTGTTCTCCACTACCCAGTTGTAAAGCGGTCTGTGGTCTTCGAATTCGAGCGTGCAAAGCGAATAAGTTACGCCCTGCATCGAATCGCATATAGGGTGAGCGAAATCGTACATGGGATATATGCACCACTTATCGCCCGTTCTGTGGTGCGTGGCGCGAAGCACCCTGTAAATTACGGGGTCGCGCATATTTATATTCGGCGAAGCCATATCGATTTTGGCGCGGAGCGTCTTTTCGCCGTCCTTGAATTCGCCGTTTTTCATACCCTCGAAAAGCCGAAGGTTTTCTTCTGCGCTTCTGTTACGCCACGGGCTTTCTTTGCCGGGTTCGGTAAGAGTTCCGCGGTTGGCGGAAATTTCTTCCGCCGACCAGTCGCAGACGAAAGCCTTTCCGTCTTTGATGAGTTTTATCGCCCTTTGGTAAATCTCGTCGAAAAAGTCGGACGCGTAGTGAATTTCGTACCACTTAAAGCCGAGCCATTCGATATCCGCCTTAATCGCTTCGACGTACTCGGTCTTTTCTTTCGACGGGTTGGTATCGTCGAAAAAGAGATTGCACATACCGCCGTATTTTTCCGCGGTGCCGAAGTTAAGGCACAGCGATTTTGCGTGCCCGACGTGCAGATAGCCGTTGGGCTCGGGCGGGAAACGGGTATGCACTACCGTATTCACGCCTTCGGCAAGTTCTTCGTTAATAATATCTTCGATAAAGTTATTCGCTTCCATAATAACAGCCTTCGTATATTGATTGAATATATTTTAGCACATAAAGCGAAAATTTACAATAATTTTATGCGGCTTTATATAATTAAATTATAATACTTGACTTATTTCGCCAAACGGGTTAAAATAATTAGCGAAATCTTTGCGAAAAGCCATTCGCAACTAAACGGAGATTATTTTTATGGAAGAAAAAAGAGCCGTAACTATGGACAAACTCGTAAATCTCTGCAAACAACGCGGAATCATCTTCGCGGGCAGCGATATTTACGGCGGCATGGGCAACACCTGGGACTACGGTCCGATAGGCGTTGAGATAAAGAACAACATCAAGCGCAGTTGGTGGAAAAGATTCGTTCAGGAAGGCGAAAACTCTTTCGGCGTAGACGCGGCTATACTTATGAACAGCAGAGTATGGGAAGCGTCGGGACACACCACGAGTTTTTCCGACCCTAAAATGGATTGTAAGGAATGTAAAACCCGCGAACGCGCCGACAACCTTATCGAAGCGCACTCGCACGGCAAGGTCAACCCCGACACGATGACGTACGAAGAAATGGAAGCGTACATCAACGAACATCAGGTTAAATGCCCCGTCTGCGGCAAATTCAACTGGACGCCTATAAGAAACTTCAACCTTATGTTCGAAACTTCGAGAGGCGTTACCGACGCGAATCAGAATAAAATCTACCTTCGCCCCGAAACGGCGCAGGGCGAATTCGTAAACTTCCAGAACGTTCAGCGCAGTATGCGCGCCAAAATTCCTTTCGGCATAGCGCAGATAGGTAAGGCGTTCAGAAACGAAATCACGCCCGGCAACTTCATTTTCAGAACTATCGAATTCGAGCAGATGGAACATCAATGGTTCTGCAAAGAAGGCACCGACCTCGAATATTACGGACAATACAAAAAAGCGGCTTGGGATTATCTCGTTTCGCTCGGATTCAACCCCGAACATCTCCGCTATAAAGACCACGACAAACTCGCGCACTACGCAAAATGCGCGTGCGACATTCAGTATCTCTTCCCGATGGGCTGGTCGGAACTCAACGGTATACACAACCGCACGAATTACGATCTTTCCCGCCATCAGGAATATTCGGGCAAGAATATGCAATACGTAGACCCGGTAACGAACGAAAAGTATATCCCCTACGATATAGAATACTCTATCGGCGCGGACAGACTTATGCTTGCGGTTTTATCCGAAGCCTACGACGAAGAAACGCTCGAAAACGGCGAAACCCGCGTAGTAATGCGTTTCCACCCCGCTCTCGCCGCGTACAAAGTTGCGGTTCTTCCATTACAGAAAAAGGAAATGGGCGAAAAGGCAAAAGAGGTCTATAAGACGCTTAGCAAGCACTTTATGTGTACTTACGACGACGCCGGTTCTATCGGAAAACGCTATCGCCGTCAGGACGAAATCGGCACGCCTTTCTGCGTAACCGTCGATTTCGACACTTTAAGCGACGACACGGTTACGCTCCGCGACCGCGACACAATGGAACAAATCCGTCTTCCGATTTCCGAACTCGTTTCGTACGTAACCGAAAAAATCACTCTTTAACGAAAACTAAAATTGCCCTTCGATAAAACGAAGGGCAATTTTTCTAAAACAAAGAAAAACCTATGGAATCAGTCAATTAAATCGTATATTTGTACACTTCCGATTTTTTAAGTCCGCGTTCTTTCGCCACCTTTTTTACGGCTTCCATTTTAGTTAATCCGTCGGCGACGTAAAGGTCTATCTGCTCTTCTATCGAAAGCGTATTGAGCGGATTTTCCTGCGTTTTACCGCCCTCTACGACGATGACGTATTCACCGCGCGGTTCTTCTTCGGAAGTTCCCTGCGATAATTTAATTCTCTCTACGCTTTCGTGAATTTTGGTTATCTCTTTTACTATAGCCGCTTCGCGATCGCCTAAAATTTCACACAGTCTGCTTATCGTCTTTTTAAGGTCGTGCGGCGCGCTGTAAAAAATCAGCGTAGACGGCAAATTTATATAAGGCGCAAGCAATTTTTCCGCCTCGTTCTTTTTTTCGGGCAGAAAACCTATAAAAGAAAACCTGTCGGAATCGAGCCCCGAAAGAAGAAGCGCGGAAGTGAACGCCGTAGCGCCTGGAACGACCGTATAAGGTATTCCCCTTGCGTGAAGTTCTTTCGCCAGCGCGTTGCCCGGATCTGAAACGAGCGGCGTGCCCGCATCCGAAATAACGGCTACGTTAAGCCCTTCTTCAATCATCGCGATTATCTTTTCGCACTCGGTTTTTTCGTTGAATTTATGATACGCCACGAGGCGTTTTTTTATATCGTAACGGTTTAAGAGTTTAAGCGAAGTGCGCGTGTCTTCGCAGGCGATTACGTCTACCGAAGAAAGCACTTCGACCGCTCTGTACGATATATCTTTTAAGTTGCCTATCGGCGTTGAAACGAAGTATAACATTTTTATCCTTTTTATCGACGGCAAACCCGTCGGACTTTATTGTACGGTAAAATTTACCCCGCGATAACCCACAATCTGTCATCCTGAGGTTTACCGAAGGATCGCCTGGAAAGGCAAAACTTACGGACTTGATATTATCCGTAATATACACTCCGCGGTATCCCACCCTTCCGGGAGTATACTCTCCCGTTGAAGCGGGAGAGGTGGCACGCACGGCGTGCCGAAGAGGGGGCGACCTGCCTAGGGGGCTTCGGCTTCGCCTCAGAATGACTCGTGTATTGTCGGTCGTACTCCGATCTTCGGGAGTATGCTTTCCCGTTGAAGCGGGAGAGGTGGCGTACGTTGCACGACGGAGAGAGGGCGACCCTGCCTAAGGTCGCCACGCTACTGCTATTCGGCGATTAACGCTTACGCGTTTGAAACTATCGTTTAAGCAATTGCTTCTCAATTGCAATCGCCTTATGAATACCTTCGTTAAATAATCCTTGCTAGCAAATTATTTAACTCGCCATTGACGCGATGACATTATAAAAATCAATTGATTATCGGCGGCAAAACCGTAAACTTGCGTCTGACGCCCTTTACCCCCTCAACCATAAACAAATACGGCTCGACGGAGTTCCCCGTATAGACGAATTGCAGTTTGCACGGCTCTAACCCCGCGCTCCGCATTTCGGCGAAAACGTCGGTAAACCGCTCTATACGCTGGCATACGCAAAATCTTCCGCCGTGGCAAAGCAACCTTTTGGCAGCCGAAACTATTTCGGGGAAGGTAACGGTCAATTCGTGGCGGGCAATCGCCACGCTTTTTATCGGATTTGTTTCGCCGGAACCCGCTTTTTTATACGGAGGATTGCATAAAACCAGCGAATATCCGCCGTTTTCGTCGCAGGGCAATTCCTGTAAAGGGATATTCTCGACGGTAAATACGGATTGCAGTCCGTTATATTCTACGCTTCTTCGGCACAAGTCGGTAAGTTCGGGTTGAATTTCGACTTCTTTTACCGACTTTAAGTCTTTATGCAAAGCGTAAAAATGCAGACCCACTATGCCCGACCCCGCGCACAGATCGATTACCTTATCGCCCTTTTTGAAAGAAGCGAATTTAGATAAGAGAACCGCGTCGCTCGAAAAGCGGTAAAGGTCTTTGCTCTGTATAATTTTAAGCCCGTCGATTAAAAGATCTTCGAGCGTTTCGTTTTCTTTTAATTCCATAATCAGTCGTCAGTGATTGCTACGGGAAAGGGCTGCCGCACGGTATTCGTGCGGCAGCCCTTTTCGCCGATTTCGCGTTTAAGACTATCAGTCAGCCTCAACGGGCGCGCCCACGGGGCACGTTTCCGCGCAAGCGCCGCAACCGATGCAGGTATCTGCGTCGATAACGTATTGCGTGTCGCCTTGCGAGATCGCGGCGACGGGGCAGTTTTCAGCGCAAGCACCGCAAGAGATGCAAGCGTCGGTAATTTTATATGCCATTGTTGTTTACCTCCGTTTATTTATCTCCGACAGTCGTAAGCGTTCGGTCGTTTCACGACCACGCTTCGTCGTCTATGATATTATACCACATTATTTTTAATTTGTATAGGCTTTTTATAAATTAAATTTAATTTTTATTTTGCAGGTTGCCCCCGCTCTCGGCAAATCACCGTTCGGTAGCCACATATGACGGACAAGCGTCAGTCGAGAAGATCTTTCAACTCCTTTTCTTCTGCGCCGTCTTTTACTTCTTCCAGTCTGTTCGGCCTTTTTACCTTTATTTCGGAAAGTTTGTATTCTTTATAAGTAAATCCGCCGTCCTGCGCCTGCCGCTTCGTGGTCACGACCATAGTCAGCATATTGTTAGTAACTACGATGGCTTTACCGTCGGGCGTGTCTACTTCGCTGCCGATTTTAGGCATTAACTTATAAGTTTCGCTGTAATGTTCGTTTTCGTATTCCAGACAACACATAAGTCTTCCGCATAAGCCGCTGATTTTTGCCGGATTAAGCGATAGCCCCTGCGTTTTAGCCATTTTTATGGTAACTTTTCTGAAATCGGGCAGACAGGAAGCGCAACAAACGACTCTTCCGCACGGAGCGATTCCGCCGAGCAATCTCGTTTCGTCCCTTATGCCCACCTGACGAAGTTCTATTCTGCTATGGAACGCCGAAGCAAGGTCTTTCACGAGATCTCTGAAATCCACTCTGCCTGCCGCGGTGAAATAAAATACGAGTTTACCGTTGTCGAAAGTGTATTCCGCGTCGATAACCTTCATTTTGAGATTTCGGGCGGCGACCTTTTCGGCGGCGACTTTAATACAGTCTTTCGCCCGCTGTTCGTCTTTTCTTATCTTATTAAGATCTGCTTCGGTCGCGATTCTTATAACCGGTTTAAGCGGTTGAATTACTTCTTTATCCGGAACGTCTTTAACTTCCAGCACGACCGCGCCGTATTCCACTCCGCGCGCCGTTTCCACTATCATCGTATCGCCCTTTTTAGGTTTCAACCCTATCGGATCGAAGTAATACACCTTGGCGGTACGCTTGAATTTTATACCTACGATTTTTGCCATCTGCGTTTCTCCCTGACGATTGAAAGCAAAACGCCGTCTATCGTCATTGCCGTATTTGCGCTGAAAGCAACCGCTTTTTCCTTATCGGTAAGCATTTCGGAAATGGCGACGAGCGCGCCGACGGTAAACCCGTCTTTATCCTCTTTGCCGTATACGGCGTTTTCTAGCCGCATCGTCGTTTCCGCTTTCAACGCCGAAATAAATTCTTTTACGTCTTCTTTGCCCGCGCGTTTTACGAATTTTATGACGTCTTTCGACGACTTCATTTCAGCAAAAATATCTTTCGCGAGCGTATTGAGTTTGTCCGACTCTCCGTTTTCATACGCGGCGAGAGCCGCCCCCGCGCTGCCGTTCGCCGAACGGATAGCGGTTTCGAGCCTGTCTTTATCCTTGCAACGTTCCGACAAAACACTTCTTATTTTTTCCGATGAAAGCGGCGGAACGTCTATCTTCTTTACCCTTGACAGCACGGTTGACAGAAGCCCGCTTTCGCGTAACGCGCCTATCAGTATCACCACGCCTTTCGGGGGGTCTTCCAAAGTTTTGAGCAACTTGTTCTGCGCGGCGGGCGTGGCGTTTTCCGCCCCGCACAAAACGAACAATCTCGTCTTGTTTTCAAGCGGGCGTATATACGTTTTCGATACGAGATCGTCTACGTCCGCCGTCATTATTCTTTCGCCCGTAAGCGGATAAAAAGTACAGTCGACGTATGCGTTTTTATCGATAAGTCCGGCGATTCGCCCGTCGCCGTCGTCGCCCTGAAACTCTATGACCTTTGCAAGTTCTTTAAGATAAGTCTTCAACGCGTATTTATCGGCGCATACCACGAGATACGCGTGCGATAACGCGCCGTTTTTTTTCTCGGTCGAAATTATCTTATATGCGGTTGTGTCTTTAACGAGTTCTTCGTACATCTTACCTTATTTTCGGGTTATTACGCCTCTGTTTTCAAGCGTCGAAAGAATATCTTCAAATACGTCTTCAACGGGCCTGTCGGCGTTTATTCTTACGAAATGATCGGGGAACTTCTCCGCTACCCTGACGTAGCCGTCGTATACGCGTTTATGAAAGTCCATACCGCTCTGTTCCAGCCTGTCGTCTTTATCCGCGCCGCCTTTTCTTGCAAACGCCCTTTCCGGGGTTATATCGAGAAAAATCGTAACGTCCGGCATACAGTTTTCAAACGCGTAAGAATTGACTTTTTCGACGAAGTCGCCAAGCCCCCTCGCGTAGCCCTGATATACGAGCGACGAATGAACGTATCTGTCGCAGACGACGGTCTTACCCGCCGCCACGGCGGGCAGAATCTTTTCTTTGATATGCTGAACTCTCGCCGCCGCGAACAAAAGCGCCTCGGTTTCGTCGCACATCTCGGTATTTTCGCCGCCGAGCAAAATTTTACGGATTTTTTCGGATATGGGCGTGCCGCCGGGTTCTCTCGTGAAGATAACGTCGTAACCGCCCTTTGACAGATAGTCTTCGAGAAGTCCGAGTTGAGTCGATTTGCCCGATCCCTCTCCCCCTTCGAGCGTTACGAAATATCCGCGTTTTTTATCAAGCGAGTTAATCTGCATATCTGCTGAATGTTCTTATAAAATAATCTATAAACGTTACGGCTTCGTACTGCAAATCGCGTTGCGAAGAAGTATAGTCCGAAACGCAGAGCGTTATGCCCGCGGTCTGCGGGTCGCCGTTTTTGTCGGCGTAAACCCAACGGTCTTCTATTTTTTCTTTGCCGAGGGCTTTAACCTCGTCTGCGGAAAGTTTCGCCAAATCTGCGTTGAGAAGCGCGAGATCTATTCCGTACGGAACTCTTTCCATATCGTCGGGGTTCTCTTTCTTCCTTTCGTTCGCGGGGATATAATAACGCAAAAAGTTTTTTTCGGTACCCTTTACGCTTTCTATAACCGCGTTTACGCGAAGATAGGCTTTATGGAGCGTGTCTATTCTCTTCTGCTCGTTTTTAACGCCCGCTTTTATCTGACTTTCGGTCTTATATAATTTTTTGTAATTACGCGCCGAAGTTATGCGTTCGCTTCTGAAATATCTCTCTATTTTCGCGTCGTCTACCGTCGGATTCGTCGGGTCGAAATTCGCTCCGAATTTTTTGAGATACGACTTCGCCCCCGATAAAAGTTTGTCTATCGACTGAACGCTGCCGCCGTCTAAAACCCCCTTAATATCGGAAGATTTCTCGGTCGGCTTTTGTTCGGCCCCTGCCGTAGTACTGCCTGCTGTTTCATCCGCTTTTTCGCCTTCGTCGGTTTTCTCTTCCGGCAAACCGACGATTTTATTCGTCGCTCCGGCGTAAATCAAAAAGACGTCGACTTCGTGCGTGGTGTTACGAAGGCTCAACATATATTGCGCGCTGTAATTGCCCGCCTTGGTAATCGAATTGACCGAATATTCGAGGACGTCGTAAGAAAGATCTCCGTCCTTTTTCATCTTTTTGAGCATGTCGAAATCTTCGCTGCCCTTGGCGGAAACGTCGCCGTAAAGCACGAAGTAGAATTGCTGCCCGTCGGTAGCGCGGGTCGCGCAGGTCATAAACAGAAGAATCCATACGAACACGATCGCAACGGACAACGCGACTATTTTTATCCAGTCGTACGCTACTAAATTGAAAAATCTTTTTTTGGTAACTTTTACGTCCATTTTGCGCGTTTTTACGATCTTTTTATGGCAAGTATCTTAATCGGGTAGTCGCACGACGGAGCGTGGACGACGACCGTGTCGCCGACCTTTCCGCCGATCAACGCTTGTCCCAAAGGAGATTCGTTGGAAATCTTGTTCTTGTAAACGTCCGCTTCGGTAGTTCCCACGAGTTCGTATTCGACTTCCTGCGGGTCGCCGTCTTCGTCGAAAACGGTAACTTTCATGCCGACGGAAACCACGTCTTTCTTGCCCGCCTTGATAATCTCGGCGACTTTGAGTTTGGCTTCGATTTCGACTATCTCGCCCTCGATACGAGCCTGTTCGTTTTTAGCCGCGTCGTATTCGGCGTTTTCGGATAAGTCGCCGAAATCTCTCGCGATCTTGATACGCTCGGTTATTTCGGGGCGTTTTACGAATTTAAGTTCTTCAAGCCTTTTTTCAAGTTGCAGTTTACCTTCTTCGGTAAGTATTACTTTGTCACTCATTTTTTTACCTCTCTACCGTAGAACGCAGAAAAGACGTCGTTACGCCCCTTCTGCGCCTATGTGTTAAAATAATTTATCGTTTATATTTGTTACGCTTTAAGGATATACGCGAAGCCGTCGTCGTCGCCGCCTTCTACGAAGCCGGTCATAAGGGGATAACGGATAAGCCCGTTGTCTTTCATCGTCGCTTCGATGCAATTTTCGGCGAAACGACAATCTTCGGCGTTTTTAACGACCACGAGCGAAGAGTAACCCTGTTCTGCCATGAACGGTTCCGCCGCTTTAAGCCCCGCCGCCGAGGAGTTGAGATATACGAGAACGTCGCTGCCGTCTTTGAACATCTTGACGAGCGGCTTGTCTTCGCCCTCGTAGCCCTCTACGTCTGCGAACGATCCGGCGTAAGCGCGGAGTACGGAGTAGAATTCTTCGGTAGTTTCGGCGACCTTTTCGTTTTCGATTACGAACGTATAACCGGCAAGTCTGTCTTCCCTGGTCGACGCATATATAACCTGCGGAACGGATTTCATCATGCCGTGCGCGCTCATCGCTTCTTCGATGAGTTCGAGCGCTTCGTCCGCGTCGTCGTCGCTTTCGAGTTCGTACATCGCCGGGAATTTATTTCCGCGGAGTACGTTATAACCCTTTTCTTCGAGGTCTTCGAACGGAACGTTGAGTTCGAGTTCGACTTTGCCGTTCGCTTCGGTTATTTTAAGAACTTCGTCTTCCTTCACGAGCCCGACCGCCAAATCGTCACCGCGAACGTAAGACGCGGTTTCGGCTTTAAGTCTGTCGAAGAGTTTAGCCGTTTCTTTATCCGCTTCGGCGGCAGCCTTCGCTTCGGCTTCTTCTTTTGCCTTCGCGGCGTTCAAGGCTTCGGCTTCTTCTTTTGCTTTCGCTTCGGCTTCCGCGCGGTTCTTTTCGTCGGCTTCGTAAGCGGCTATTCTCGCTTCGGCTTCGGCAAGTCTTGCGAGCAATTCGGGGTCGATTGCGGGAGCGGCTTCTTTAACCTCTTCTTTCGCTTCGACTTCCGTTTCTTCCTCTACGGGAGCAACTTCTGCGGGAAGTTCTTCCGACGCCTCGGCGTTATCTTCCGCCACGTTATTCTTGGCGAGCATTTCTTCGTAACGGGCTATCTTCTCTTCCGCAAGGGCAAGTCTTTCGAGTATCGCGGGGTCGGTCGCCGATTTGGTTTCGCTGCCGAATCTCGCGATTTCCGCTTCTTTGTCCTTTCTGTCGATAATCTCTTTGACGCGCGCTTCGACGAGGGCGTTTATTCTCGCTTCCTCTTCGGCTTTACGCTTCATTTCTTCTTCGATCTCTTTTTTCGCTTCGGCTTTCGCTTCTTCTTTGATCTTGCGAAGTTGTTCTTCGAGATTCATCGGTTGCTGCGCGTTGGACGCCGCGCCTGCGGGAACGATTGCCGTTCCGGTCAACGCGTTTGCAAGGTTTTCGTTGTCGTTCTTTAACGAATCGGCGACTTCGCCGTAGCACTTGCTTCTTTCTTCGGCTCTCGCCTTGGCGATGATCGCGTCGCGTTCTTTAAGAGCGCTGTCGAGCGCGTTCCTTGCTTCGTCGGCTTCTTTTTCGGCTTTGGCTCGGGCTTCTTCGCTGTTCTTGGAAGCCTCGATTTCTTTTATCGATTGAAGTTTGACTTCTTCGGTCTTTCTGTCTTCTTCCGCCTTTTTAGCCATATACGACAATTTCTCGGCTTCTATCTTTTCGATTTCGGGATCTTTCTGAAGCGAAGAGAAGTATTGAGCGTCTGCGGAAGCGACCGCGGGATCTACGACGGCTTTGGCTTTTGAATACTGCTCGTTGAGTTGTTCGTACTCTTCGAGTTTCATCCATTTGGCGTATACGTTTACGGTGCCTTTCTTGTTTATCTCGGTCGAAGCGAAACGAGTGGTACATTTTTTATCCGCGTACCAGCCCATAAAGACGTAACCTTTCTTTACGGGATCTTTCGGGTAATTGAACTTACAACCGTATCTTGCTTTTACGGTTTTGTTGTACTTGCCGCCGCGAGCGTAGAATATGACTTTGTATTTCTTTTTCCTGATACATTTAGCCACGATGAGAATGACGAGCGCGAGGACTAATAAACACACTACTCCCAACGCGATCCACATCGCCCAATCCCACTTCTTGTCGCCGGTCAACCATTCCCAAGCGAGCAATCTGCTTACGTCGTTTACCTGAAATTTCATAGTTTTGCCTTCCCGTTCGATATTTGATATTACGTTAGTTATTTCCGCGTGTCCGTATTCGACTATCGTAAACGAAGTCGCCTGTCCGGCAGTAATGCCCTCGTCGTCGAACGCGATAACCACGACGTAATAACTATTCGTTCCATCTACTTTTTTGAGATTCGTTTTAACCGCCGCTTCGCCGCTCTGATTCGGTTCGTAAACGGTTAAAGTTATATATTTCCAAAGTCCCTTGCCTTTTATTGCCTTTCTTTGCTCGTCGGAAAGTTTCTTCGCGTATTTATCGGGGTTGCGCAGCGCTTTGAGCGTATTCCTCTCAACCGACGGCGTCGCGCCCTCTCTTACTTCTATAAACGCTTCGGCGTCGAATAGCGGGGTTTCTTCGAATGCGCCCGTATCTTCGTTTTTAACGAAGTACGTTATCGTTATCGTGTAACCTTGTTTGTTCTTTTTCTTGTTCTTCGCCGAAGAAACGGACGGCAACAGATATTTTTCGTTTACCGCTTCCGAATTTTCGCCGTTATATTGCAACGCAGCGGATTGAGTGTAAGAATCGTAAAACGCGTCGATTACGTCTTTCGGCCCCGATACCGTTTTTTCGCCGTAAGAATACGGATTCGGGATAACCCCCGTTTCGGTAATCGAATCGATAAGCGATTGCGCCAAATTTTTGTTTCTTGCGACCGCGCTTTCGCCGCTCTGCCCGTACAGACCCACGTGGTTAAGATAAACGGCTTTGACGCCCTCTTCGGTTATATTCTTCGTTATTCTGATAAGCGAAGCGATTTTCGCGTAATCGTCGCCGTTCTTCGAACCGTCGTCTACGGCCGCAAGCCCCGTTTTCAGGTCGATTGTCGCCGACTTTGCTTCGCCCTTGCCGTTATTAACGTCGTAAGACCAGATATTTATCGTAATCGTCGGAAGAGCGAAGAACTCGTCCAACGCCGTTTTTATTTCGTCTATTTCGGCTTTCAGGTAACCGAGTTTTTCATTCAGTTTCGGGAAACTTACGGTTTCGTCGAATTTCTTCGCTTCCTCTTCCGCTCTCGCCGCGGCGGTTTTCAGCCCGGCGAATTTTCCGTCGTAAGTTTTTTTGACCGCAAGCATCGCGTCGCCGACTTTACGTTCGTACCCGACGTAGTCTTTGACCGCTCTGCCCTGCGCGACGAGTTCGGCCTTGACGGCGGCAAATTCGCTTTGCCAATCCGCGCTCGCAGAGCCGTAGACTTTTTCCGCCGTATATCCCTCGCCGTACTTCTCGCCGAAATAAATCTGCGAGTCGAAATTCATCTCGCTTACGTACACCTTCGCGTATCTGTCGTCGAGATAGTCGCGGATTTTCTCCGCTTCCAGGAAATAATCCGCGTAAAACGTTTCGCTGTTTCTTCGTGCCTTTTCAACGTCGTAACCGCCCGTATTTCCGTCGTAATAATTTTCAAGCGAAAAGCGATTTTCGAGCAACGCTTTATCCTGCATCAGAGCGACGCTGAACGCGTACAACGGGTTTTCCTGATTTTTCACGGTAGCGTCTTCGGCGAGGTAGAACGAGTAGAAATCGTTTGCGATCCCGTATATACCGAGTACGCCCGCAAACCCGTTCGTTCCCGAGAAATACGCTTCGGCGACTTCCTTCGGAGTTTTTTCGCCGCCGGATAAAAGTCCGTCGATCTCAGCCGAGTATCTCTCGGTTTCCGTACTCTCTATACATTTGATGACCGCGTAATGCTCTAATTCCCCGATTTCGTCGAGATAATGGTTTTTCAGCAGAGTAACTTCTGCCGCTGTATATTCGTGATTATTATCGAAAGAAGTAGTGGGCGAAGCCGTAGCCGAAACGTCCTCGGCTTTTACTTTTACGTTCGGCGAGTTAAAAAACACGACCGAGAAAACGGCGCATAAAATCGCCGCTGCCGCCAAAACGAATTTATTCGGTTTTACTCTAAGTAAATTTGACATTTCAACCCGCTTCAATGGTAATTGCCCGTTAAATTATTCCTCTTGCGCGACGTGCCGTCCGAGAATAACTACGTATTCCGAGAATAACTACGTATAAGTATAGTTATATATAATATATAATATCACAAATGTTTTTATTTTTCAATAATTTTCCGCAATTTTTTTTAATATATTTTACACTTTCTCGTTTACTTTCCCCCTAAAAAACCGAAAAAACGACCGTGATCAACCGCTTTACGTCGTTTTTATTCCGCGTTCTTTGCCGCATTTTTTAATAAAACGCCCATATAGAGCGATTATCGATAGTTTGGGCTTGCAATATCGCTATTTAGGCAAGGCAACGCGCGTAAAAAGATGAGCGGCCGTACAGTCGTTCGTACTCCTATCTTCGGGTATGCCAGACAAGAATAATACGAACCTTGCCAAAACGCCGATATTTCCGCGCTTTTTGTCAAATTCTCGTTTGAAGTACGTTCAGTACGTCTGCGCTCGCCTTTACCAAAAATCATCAAAAATATCGGCGTTTTGGTTGCGGGCAAGTCTGACGGCGTATTTTTAGACTAAGACAAGGCGTGCGAGCGGGTTAATACTTGACGTATAAGCCGCAAGCAAAACGAAGTATTAGTCAAAAATACGTCGTCAGACCATGGTTCGTATTATTCTTGTCTGGCATGCTCTCCCGTTGAAGCGGGAGAGGTGGCGCGCGCAGCGCGACGAAGAGGGGGCTACTGCCTAAGGTCGCCGCGCTTCGCTCGCGATGACGCGTACGGCGACGTTTCCGTGGCGAACGAGAAAAACGCTCCGAAGCGGTTTCCGCTTCGGAGCGTTGATTTTCGGTTGTATAAACAAACTTATACGAGTTCGATTATAGCAGTGGGAGCGGCATCGCCTTTTCTCTCACCGAGTTGATAAATTCTCGTGTAACCGCCTCTCTGTTTGAGTTCTTCCGCTCTTTGAGCGTACTTGGGAGCGATTTCGTTGAAAATCTTCTCGATAAGGGGGTGACGAACGCCGGCAGTTCTGTTCTTGAACTCGGTCATGGTTTCTTTACCGCGTTGTTCCTGAAGATCGTAAACGAGAGCCATGATCTTTCTTCTCGCAGCAAGTTTCTTGGGGCCGTCTTTAAGCACTTTCGTGGTAACGTCTTTACCCTTTTTATCTTTAACGACTACGGTGGTTTCAACCGTATCGTCATAAGTATTCATTGCGAGAGTTATGATCTTTTCGGCGTAAGGGCGAAGTTCTTTCGCTCTGCCGAGAGTCGTTTCGAGTCTTCCGTACCACAAAAGGTTAGAAGCCTGATTTCTTAAAACCGCTTTTCTCTGAGTGGTAGTCATACCTAATTTGCCCGACATTGTATTAGTCCTCCTTTTCCGTTAGTGATAAACCGTAAGAGTTGAGTTTGGCGATAACTTCGTCGAGAGATTTTCTGCCGAGGTTTCTCACCTTTAACATGTCGTCTACGGTCTTTTTGGTCAAATCGTCAACCGTGTGAATATTCGCCCTTTTAAGACAGTTATACGAACGAACGGAAAGATCCATATCTTCTATGTTCATTTCTCTTATCTTCATTTCCTGTCCCGCCTGGGAGGGCTTTAATATCGTGTCTTCAAGCACGTTGCTGAGCGAGAAGAGATTGATATGTTCGCCGAGTATCTGCGCGGCAAGACTTATAATCTCTTTGCCCGAAAACGCGCCGTTGGTCCAGACTTCGAGCGTCAATTTATCGTAATCGGTATTTTGCCCCACGCGAGTCGAATCGACGTTGTAACTAACCTTTTTAACGGGCGTGTAGATAGAATCGATTGCGATGTAATCGATTTCGTCGGTCTTATTATTTTCCGCGCCCTTGTAGCCGCGTCCTCTGCCTACGGTTATTTCCATATCGAGTACGCCGCCCTTGTCGATCGTACAGATGTACGCGTCGGGATTAAGAACTTCTACTTCGCTGTCGCGCGCAATGTCGCCTGCGGTTACCACCGCGGGTCCGTTGACGGCAAGTTTAAGAACTTTCTTGAAGTCGGGTTGAGTAGTGGCAGTTTTGAAAGCGACGTTTTTGAGGTTGAGAATAATCTCGGTAACGTCCTCTTTTATACCGGCAACGGTCGAAAACTCGTGTTTTACGTCGCCGCTGACGAACTTTATGCCTTGCGCCGCCGCGCCGGGAAGAGATGCCAAAAGCGTTCTTCTGAGCGCGTTGCCGAGCGTTAAGCCGAAACCTTTTTCAAGCGGCTCTGCAACTATTTTCGCATAGCATCTGTCTTCGTTTTCGGTAACTTCTATCTTCGGCGTTTCTATTTCCATCATAGTAATATACCTCCTTTTTAATATTTCTTTGGTATATATTATTTAGAATACAACTCGACGATCATCTGTTCGTTGATTTGCGAATCGATATCTTCTCTGGTCGGAAGAGCAAGAATCTTGCCTTCGAGTTTTTCGGTATCGAAATCGAGCCATTTGGGCATTTTGCCGCTCTTCGCGGTTCCCTTTATGGATTCGAAATAAGGAGCGTCTTTCTTGGTTTCTTTAACCGCGACGACGTCGCCTACCTTAATCTCGTAAGAAGCGATATCTACGGGACGTCCGTTTACGGTGAAGTGAGCGTGCGTAACGAGTTGTCTTGCCTGCGCGCGCGAAACCGCAATGCCCATTCTGTAAACGACGTTGTCGAGACGTCTTTCCAGAAGAGAAAGCATGTTTTCACCGGTGATACCCTTCATCTTATCGGCTTTGTCGTAGTACTCTCTGAATTGTTTTTCGAGTACGCCGTAAATTCTCTTGGTCTTTTGTTTTTCACGAAGTTGAAGTCCGTATTCGGAAACCTTCTTTCTGTCCGCTCCGTGCTGTCCGGGAGCAACCGGGCGTTTTTCGAACGGGCAGGACGTTTTATAGCACTTATCCCCTTTAAGGAATAACTTTCCGCCTTCGCGTCTGCATAAGCGGCATTTTGCGTCTGTATATTTAGCCATTGTTCTCGCTACCTCCTATTATACTCTACGGCGTTTCGGCGGACGGCATCCGTTGTGGGGGATGGGGGATACGTCGGAAATAAGAGTTACCTCTAAACCTACGTTGCCGAGAGCGCGGATAGCCGACTCTCTGCCTTGTCCCGGACCTTTTACGAATACTTCGACCGAACGAAGTCCGTGTTCCATAGCCGCTTTCGCAGCGGTTTCCGAAGCCTGTTGAGCGGCAAACGGAGTGCTCTTTCTCGAACCTTTATAGCCGAGCGCGCCCGCGCTGCACTGCGTGATGGCGTTTCCGTTGGCGTCGGTTACGGTTACTATGGTGTTATTGAACGAGGATTGGATATGAACCTGTCCTTTATCAACGTTTTTAAGTTCTTTACGTTTCTTTACGACTTTCTTTGCGACAGCCATTGTTTAGTCCTCCTTCAATTATTTGGTAGCGGTCTTCTTCTTGGCGACCGTACGACGCGGACCTTTTCTCGTTCTCGCGTTTCTCTTGGAACTCTGACCTCTTACGGGTAAGCCCTTTCTGTGTCTTACGCCGCGATAGCAGCCGATTTCCATAAGTCTTTTGATGTTAAGGCTTACTTCGCTTTTAAGTTCGCCTTCTACTTTAAGGTGATGTTCGATATACTCTCTGAGTTTCGCAACGTCGTCCTCGGTAAGGTCTTTAACTCTTACGTCGGGATTAACGCCCGTTTCTTTGAGTATTTTCTGAGCGGTGGGTCTGCCGATACCGTATATATAGGTGATACCGATTTCAACGCGCTTTTCTCTTGGTAAATCTACGCCGGCAATACGAGCCATTTGTATATCCTCCGAATTTTTTTAATAAATAATTTTTTTGTTTGAGTGGACGCGCTTTTCACGCGCCGTAAAAATCAAAAGTAAATCCGTTAGCCTTGTCTTTGTTTATGGCTCTTGTTCTTGGAACAAATGACCATAACTTTGCCTTCTCTTTTAATGACTCTGCATTTGTCGCACATGGGTTTTACTGATGGTCTTACTTTCATTTTGAAAATCCTCCGATTTTTTTGTGGTTATAAAATTGGGTCAGTTTTTGCTACGCCATACTATTCGACCTTTCGTCAAATCGTACGGACTCATTTCGATTTTTACCGAATCTCCGGGAATTATCTTTATATAATTCATACGGAGTTTACCCGAAATGTAAGCGGTTATCACGAAGCCGTTCGTAAGTTTAACCTTGAACGTCGCGTTCGGTAACGCTTCTTCGATAACGCCTTCCGCTTCGATTACGTCGTCTTTTGACACAGTATAATCTCCTCCAATTCTATTTTAACGGGCAACGCCCTATTACTCTACCGCGCGCAGTCAGCGTCTTCCTTTAAGTTAAAGTTTACACTTTTTACCATCAGAATTTGCGCGCGCGATTTTAGCCTTATAACGTGAGTATTTCTACTCCGTTGTCGCCGATTAAAACGCTGTTTTCGTAATGCGCCGACGGTTTACCGTCGCGGGTTACGCATTTCCAGCCGTCTATATCGACTTCGTATCCGCCCATATTTATCATGGGCTCGATCGCGATCGTCATATTGCGTTTAAGCCTTACGCCCGTTCCTCTCTTGCCGTAGTTGGGTACGGACGGATCTTCGTGCAGGCGTCTGCCTACTCCGTGTCCCACCATATCCCTTACGACCGAAAAGCCGTTCGCTTCGGCGTGGGCCTGTACCTGCGCGCCTATATCGCCTATCGCGCTGCCGATACATATACCCTTTATCCCTTCGAAAAAGCACTCTCTCGTAACGTCGATGAGTTTCTTCTTTTCGGGGCTTATATGCCCTACGTAAAGACTTCTCGCCGCGTCGCCGTGGAAACCGTTGAAATACGCGCCCACGTCAACGCTTACGATCATATCTTCCTCTATTATCCTGTCCGACGGAAAGCCGTGAACGACCACTTCGTCGATCGATATACAGGTCGCGGCCGGAAAACCGCCGTACCCCAGGAAAGAAGGAGTCGCCCCGCAGGAAACGATATAGTCGTGAGCAATCTTATCGAGTTCCCTCGTTGTCATGCCGACTTTTATCTTGTCCTGACAGAGATTGAGAACGTCTCTTACTATCGCGCAAGGTTTGCGCATAAGTTCGATCTCTTTATCGCTTTTAATGTATATCATTTTTCAGCCTAACTTTTCAACGATAGTTCTGAACACGTCGTCGATATTGCCGTCGCCGTCGATATTGACCAGCACTCCGCGTTTTTCGTAATACTCTACGAGCGGGGCGGTCTGTTCGACGTAAACGTCTAAACGACTTTTAACCGTTTCTTCGTTGTCGTCGGCTCTCTGAACGAGGTCGCCGCCGCATTTGTCGCAATCGGTTTTGCCGCCTAAATAATCGACGTGGTACGATTCGCCGCACTTGCCGCAAACTCTTCTGCCCGTTATTCTCTTCATGAGTTTATGAAGAGGAACGTCGATATTCACGACCTTGTCTACCGAAGAAAATTCGTCCAGCGCTTTCGCCTGTCTGACGTTCCTCGGAAACCCGTCGAGAAGATAACCGTTCGCGCAGTCGGCTTCTTCGAGCCTTGCTTTGACAATCTTTATCGTTACTTCGTCGGGGACGAGTTGACCTTTGTCTATATAGGATTTCGCCTCAACCCCGATCGGAGTACGTTCTTTGATGTTTTTTCTGAAAATATCGCCCGTTGACACGTGCGGGATTTTAAGACCTTCGGCAAGTCTTACGGCTTGCGTGCCTTTGCCCGCGCCGGGCGCCCCTAACAAGACTATCTTCATCTTATTTAAGGAATCCTTTATGCGCTTTCATCATGATCTGCGATTCGAGAGCGGTGTTGAATTCTATCGCAACCGATACGCAGATGAGCATTCCCGTTGCGCTGAACGCGCCCGAACTTGCATTCGCCGGAAGTATAAGGTTAAGAACCACCGTCGGGATAAGAGCAAGCAACGCAAGGAAGATTGCTCCGAAAAGCGTGAGTCTGTCGTTTATCTTTTTGAGATAATCGGCAGTCGGCTTGCCCGGTCTTATACCGGGGATAAACCCGCCGTTTTGCTGTATCGTCTTCGAGATGTCTTCGGGATTGAATTGAATCTGCGAATAGAAGAACGCGAAGAATATGATAAACAGGCAAAGTACGATCGCATAGAACGGGTATCTCGAATTTGCGCCGAGCCAGGTACTCCACCAAGCCGAACCTTTTTCCCAGCCTACGAGGGCGAAGATGAGTTCGGGGAAGGAGAGGATCGAGAACGCGAAGATGAGCGGCATAACGCCGTTGGCGTTGACCTTTATCGGAATAACGGTCGACTGTCCGCCGTACATCTTGTTACCCTTGATCTGTTTCGCGTACTGAACCGAAATCTTTCTTTCGGCAAGTTCCACCCATACGATCGCCGCAAATACCACGACGATTATTACGAGATAGCCTACGAAACGAAGAAGTTCGAGTTTAGCGTTGGAATCGAAGTTGCCGCCGAAGATCGTCGTGCATTCCTGAACGAAGAACTGACCCGCAGAAGCAATGATACCCGCGAAGATAAGGAGCGAAATACCGTTGGATACGCCGTGGTCGGTTATTCTTTCGCCGATCCACATAGTGATACAAGTACCTGCGGTGAAGAAAAGAACTATCATGACGTACGCAAGGAACGTCTGGAATTTGCCCGCTTCCGCCGCGCCGCCCGCCAGAAGTCTGACGAGTTGTCCTTGTTCAATAGACGTACTACCGTAACTGACGAGGATACCTATCGATTGAATTATCGCAAGCAAGAGGGTGATATAACGAGTGATGTTCGCTATTTTCTTTCTGCCCTCTTCGCCCTGTTTGGATAATCTTTCGAGGGGAGGAATCGCAACTGCAAGGAGTTGGATGATAATCGAGGAGTTGATGTACGGTCCGATACCCATTGCGAAAAGCGTGCCTTGCGCGAGCGAGCCGCCCGTCATCATACTCATGATCTGAAGATAAGAAGTATTCTTGAGCGTCGTATCCGCAAGAAGTTCGGAGCCGATGCCGGGAACGGGTATATAACAACCTATTCTGTAAAGCAGGAGGAACAGAAGCGTCCACCAGATCTTTATTCTTATCTCTTTGACCTTAAATGCTTTTTTTAACGTTTCGAACATTTTCCACCTCCGCTACGGGTTATCAAACCTGTTCGCAAGTACCGCCGGCTTTTTCGATAGCCTCTTTGGCGGCAGCGGAGAACTTGGCTGCCTTAACGGTTAAGGCAACGTTCAGTTCGCCGCCTGCAAGCACTTTAAGACCTGCAGCGTTTTTGACTTCTTTGATAAGACCCGCGTCAAGCAAAGTCTCGAAGTCTACGACAGCGTTTGCTTCGAATGCGGAAAGTTGTTCAAGATTTACTACAGCGTAAACCTTTCTGAAATGATTGTTGAATCCGCGTTTGGGAACCTTTCTCGTCAAAGGCATCTGACCGCCTTCGAAACCGGGTCTGACGCCGCCGCCGCTTCTCGCCCACTGACCCTTATGACCTTTACCCGAGGTCTTGCCGAGTCCGGAACCGATACCGCGACCGAGTCTTTTGGCGGAGGTTCTCGAACCTTCCGCGGGACTTAACGTATCTATTCTCATAGTCTGCCTTCCTTACGCCTGTTCGACCTTTACGAGATGAGCGACGAGAGCAAGTTGACCTTGCAACGCCGCGTTATCCGTGAAGACCTTCGACTGATTTATTTTGTGAAGTCCGAGCGCTTCGCATACCGCCTTCTGTTTGGGAAGGCACGCGATAGTGCTTTTAACGAGGGTAACTTTCAATTGAGCGACCGATTCAGTTTTCTTCTTAGCCATATGAAAGCCTCCTTACGCCATAATCTCTTCGGCGGTTTTCCCGCGAAGAGCCGCGACTTGTTCCGCGGTTCTGAGTTCGTTAAGACCCGTGATAACGGCTTTAACCATGTTTACGGGGTTGGACGAACCGTGAGATTTGGTTCTGATGTTCTTTATGCCTGCGGCTTCCATTACCGCGCGGACGGGACCGCCCGCGATAACGCCGGTACCTTCTTCGGCAGGCATCATGAGTACGCTTCCGCGTCCGAATTTGCCGATAACGACGTGAGGAATGGTGGTTCCTACCATAGCCACCTTACGCATAGCCTTTTTAGCCTGCGCGGTTGCCTTGTCGATTGCTTCGGGAACTTCGTTAGCCTTACCGCTTCCGCATCCTACTCTGCCGTTTTCGTCGCCTACTACCACGAGAGCGGAGAATCTCATTTTACGACCGCCCTTTACGACTTTCGTGATACGGTTTACGGCTATAAGTTTTTTACAAAGACCGTCGTCGCGTTCTTGCTTTCTTTGAGGTCTGTTATTATCTCTTGCCATTTGAATGTGCCTCCTTAGAATTTCAAGCCGCCTTCTCTGGCGCCCTCTGCTAATGCCTGAACTCTGCCGGTGTAAAGGTAACCGCCTCTGTCGAATACGACTTCTTCGATACCCTTAGCGGTAGCCTTTTTCGCAAGTTCTACGCCTACGATTTTGGCTTGTTCGACTTTGTTCTTTCCTGCCGTAAGAGCAGCAACGGCTTTCTCCTTCGTCGAGCAGGCAACCAAAGTGTTGCCCGCTACGTCGTCGATGACTTGCGCGTAGATGTTGTTAAGGCTTCTGTAAACGCAAAGTCTGGGACGCGACGCCGTGCCGGAGAGTTTGTTTCTTACTCTTGCGTGTCTTTTCTTTCTGTCCGTATTTTTATCAATTTTTGAAATCATATCGGTTTACTCCTTATTTACCCGCAGTCTTGCCTTCCTTACGTTCGATTACTTCGCCCTTATAAGCGATACCGTAACCGTGATAAGGTTCGGGCGTTCTGATAGCCCTGATGTTGGCTGCGACCTGTCCGACGGAGACTTTATCGATACCCTTTACGCTGATTTCCGTAGCGGAAACCGCCGTAAGAGTGATTCCGTCTTTCGCCTTAACCGTTACGGGGTGGCTGAAACCTACGGAAAGCGTCAGATCTTTACCCGTCTGCGCGACCTTCCAGCCGACGCCGTTTACGGTAAGAACTTTTTCGTATCCCTTCGTAACGCCTTCCACCATGTTGTGGAGTAACGCTCTGTACAAGCCGTGTTTAGCCCTTACGGAGTCTTCGTCGTTATTGCGAACGACGTGAGCGACCGCGCCGTCGATATTGAAGGCGATGTTAGCCGCGTCGTAGTCTTGCGTAAGCGTTCCGAGGGGTCCTTTAACGGTAAGCAAACCGTCGTTAGCCGTAACGGTAACTCCTGCCGGTATAGTAACCGGCTCTCTTCCGATTCTCGACATATCTTAGACCTCCTTACCAGACGTAAGCAAGGACTTCGCCGCCGTGGTTGGTCTTTCTTGCTTCCTTGTCTGTCATAACGCCCTTGGGAGTGGAGATGATCGCGATTCCGAGTCCGCCCAGAACTTTCGGTAATTCTTCGCAACCTGCGTAGATACGAAGACCGGGTTTGGAAATTCTCTTCAATCCGTTGATAACCTTTTCGCCCTTGGGACCGTACTTCAACGTAACTACTATCTTGCCCTGTACGCCGTCTTCGACAACGTCGTACGCGGCGATATAGCCTTCGTCGAGAAGTATTTTAGCAATGGATTTTTTCATATTCGACGCGGGGATTTCTACCGTGTCGTGTTTAACGGTGAGCGCGTTTCTGATGCGCGTGAGCATATCTGCAATAGGATCTGTCATTTTATCGTACCTCCTTACCAACTAGCCTTTTTAACGCCGGGGATCTGCCCTTTGTACGCTAATTCTCTGAAACAAATACGGCATACTCCGTACTTTTTGAGAACGGCGTGAGGTCTACCGCAGATAGAACACCTCGTATACCCTCTCGTAGCATACTTCGGCGTCTTTTTCTGTTTATTTATCATAGCGAGTTTTGCCATAATTTCGTGTTCTCCTTAACTTATGCTTTGAAAGGCATACCCATTGCCTTCAACAATTCGCGAGCCTCTTCGTCGGTTTTAGCGGTGGTAACGATACAAATGTCGTAACCTCTGGTCTGCTCTACCTGATCGTATTGAATCTCGGGGAATATAAGTTGTTCTTTAACGCCCATAGCGTAGTTTCCTCTGCCGTCGAAAGACTTGGACGGAACGCCCTTGAAGTCTCTTACTCTCGGAAGAGCGATCGATACGAGTTTGTCAAAGAAATCGTACATTCTGTCGCGACGAAGCGTAACTTTGATACCTACGTTCATACCTTCTCTTACTTTGAAGTTCGCAACGGACTTCTTAGCCTTGGTAAGAACGGGCTTCTGACCCGCGATAAGCGCAAGTTCCTGCGCGGCGGTCTGTACGCTCTTGGCGTTGTCTTTGCTGTCGCCGAGACCCGTATTAAGAGTGATCTTTACGAGTTTCGGACATTCGTTCACGTTCTTATAGTTGAATTTCTTCATAAGATACGGAACGACTTCTTCCTCGTACATCTTTCTCTTTCTGTTGACATACTTGGAATCGGTTGCAGGTTCGTTAGCAACCTGAGTCTTTTTGTTTGCCATTTTGATTCTCCTTATTCGGCTTTATCCGCGGTTACCTTTTCGGCAGCGGCTTTTTTAGTGGTGGTTTTTTTGGCGGCAGTCGTCTTCGCAGCCGTGGTTTTCTTTGCGGTCGAAGTCGTCTTCGCAGCCGTGGTTTTCTTCGCAGTCGAAGTCTTCTTCGCAGTCGTCTTTTCTTCGCCTTCTGCCTTGTCCGCAGCCTTCTTGGTAGCGGTCTTTTTGGCGGCAGTCTTTACGGGAGCGGCTTTCTTGACGTCGAGCGAGGCTCCGCACTTCTTGCAGACGCGGAGTTTCTTATCTCCTTCGAGTTTATACGCTACTCTGGTAGCCTTTCCGCAAGCGGGGCATACGACGAGAACGTTGGAAGCGTCTATCGCGCCTACCTGCTTGACGATCGCGCTCGTTTCGTTCGCGCTTCTCGCTTTTTTGCTTTTAAGTTGAACGTTTACGCCGTCAACCTTGATTTTGTTATCGGCAGGGTTGCTCGCGATAACTTTACCGGTCTTGCCGGCGTCTTTACCCGTCAATACAAGGACGGTATCATTCTTTTTAACTTTCATTCCGATATCTCCTTACAGTACTTCCGGCGCAAGAGAAACGATTCTCATGTAATCTCTCTCGCGAAGTTCTCTCGCAACGGGTCCGAAGATACGAGTTCCTCTCGGTTGCTTCTGGTTGTCGATGATAACGGCAGCGTTGTCGTCGAACTTGATGTGAGTGCCGTCCGCGCGACGAAGACCCTTGGAAGATCTTACGATAACTGCCTTAACGACGTCGCCTTTCTTGACCGCGCCGCCGGGGGTAGCCGTCTTTACGCTGGCAACGATTACGTCGCCGATGTTACCCGTCTTTCTGAACGAACCGCCGAGTACTCTTATGCACATGATTTCTTTTGCGCCCGAGTTATCCGCAGCGATAAGTCTGGTCTGTGGTTGTATCATAAATTACGCTCCTCCCTGAATTATTTAGCCTTTTCGATTATTTCGGCAACTCTCCAGTTCTTGTCCTTGGAAAGTTTTCTGGTCTCGACTATTCTGACCTTGTCGCCTACGCCGCACGTGTTCTCTTCGTCGTGCGCCTTATACTTTTTGGAAGAAATAACCGTCTTTTTGTACAAAGGATGCATCGCTCTTTGTTCGACGGTAACTACTACCGTTTTATCCATTTTGTCGGAAGTTACTATTCCGACTCTTTCCTTTCTTAAATTTCTTTCCATCTTACTATCCTCCGATTATACGCTCGCTTTGAGTTCTCTCGCGCGTATTTCCGTCTTGATTCTCGCGATGTCCTTTTTGGTCGTCTTAACGACGTTCGGATTTTCGAGTTGACCGGTAGCCTGACGGAAACGAAGGTTAAAGAGTTCGTCCTTAAGGTCGGACAATTTCGTTGCCAACTCGTCGTTGGTCATTCCGTGAATTTCTTGCGCTTTCATTTTCAACCTTCAACTCCTTCCGTAGTTTTTTCTTTGACTACGAACTTCGTCTTGATGGGAAGTTTATGTCCCGCAAGACGCATAGCCTCTCTTGCGTCGGCTTCGGAAACGCCCGCCATTTCGAACAGAACTCTGCCCGGTTTGACGACCGCAGCCCAGTATTCGACGTTACCTTTACCGGAACCCATTCTGGTGCCGGCGGGTTTCTTGGAAATCGGCTTGTGGGGGAATATATCTATCCATACCTGACCGCCACGCTTGATAAATCTCGTCATGGCGATACGAGCCGCTTCTATCTGATTGGAAGTTACCCAGGCGCAACCGTCCGCAACCAGACCGTAATCGCCGTAAGCGATAACGTTACCTTTCGTAACTTTACCGGTCATTCTGCCGCGGTGCTGCTTTCTTCTCTTAACTCTCTTAGGCATCAACATAATTACGCTTCGCCTCCTTCGGTTTTCTTAACCGCGCCGAGCACTTCGCCTTTGTAAAGCCAGACCTTTATACCGATCGCGCCGAAAGTGGTGTGAGCGGTGGCTATACCGTAGTCGATGTCTGCTCTTAACGTCTGAAGGGGAATAGACCCTTCGTGATATTGTTCGCATCTCGCGATTTCCGCGCCGTCAAGACGTCCGCTGACCATAACCTTAATACCTTTGACGCCCGATTTCATCGATCTCGAAATAGCCTGTTTCATGCTTCTTCTGAAAGACGCTCTCTTTTCGAGTTGAGCCGCGATGGACTCTGCGACGAGTTGCGCGTCGGCGTCGGGTTTCTTGACTTCGAAAATATTTACGGAAACCGGCTTGCCGTTGGTTATTTTGGCAAGTTTCTTCTTCATTACTTCGATTTCGGCGCCAGCCTTACCGATAAGTACGCCCGGACGAGCCGTGTAAATCGTTACCGCTATTTTGCCTGCGGCTCTCTCGATGGTTACTTTGGAGATAGCGGCTGCATAATAAGTGTCTTTAACGTACTTTCTGATGTCGTAATCTTCTTTAAGATACGCGCCGAAGTCTTTTTTGTCGGCATACCATTGAGTATCCCAACCTTTGATGATTCCTACTCTCAATCCGTGCGGATTAACTTTCTGTCCCATACCTGCTCTCCTTACTTTCTCGCGTCGAGTATAACCGTAATGTGGCTCGTTCTTTTAAGGATTCTGAACCCTCTGCCGTGTCCCATCGGTTGCATTCTTTTAAGTGTCGGACCCTGATCCGCATAGCACTCCGCAACGTAAAGGTCGGCGGTGTTCATCTGCAAATTGTGTTCCGCGTTGGCGGCAGCCGAAAGAACGACTTTCTTAATCGGCAAAGCGCCCGCTTTCGACACGTTATCGAGAATAGCGACTGCCTCGTTGACGTTTTTGCCTCTGATAAGGTCGAGTACCACTCTTACCTTATAGGGCGAAATTCTGATATATTTGGCAACCGCTTTCGGTCTTTTGTCTTTTAATTCCTCAATTCTCTGAGTTTTTAATTTAGTATTCTTAGCCATTACGCCTGCCTCCCATTATTTGCCGCCGGTCGTCTTGGATCCGGCGTGTCCTTTGAACGTACGGGTGGGAGCGAACTCACCGAGTTTGCAACCTACCATATCTTCGGTAACGTATACGGGAACGTGCTTTCTTCCGTCGTGTACGGCGATCGTATGACCGACCATCTGCGGGAATATCGTCGAACTTCTCGACCACGTTTTGAGGACGGATTTTTTGTTCTCGGCGTTCAACGCTTCGACTCTTTTAAGCAACTTGGCTTGGACGTAAGGTCCTTTTTTAACGCTTCTGCTCATATTCTGCTACTCTCCTCAATTGATTCTCTTAAGAATAAACTTATCCGACTTATTCTTCTTCTTTCTCGTCTTATAACCGAGAGCGGGTTTACCCCACGGAGTCATAGGACCTGCATGACCGACGGGACATTTGCCCTCGCCGCCGCCGTGCGGGTGATCGCACGGGTTCATTACGGAACCTCTGACGGTAGGTCTGATACCCAGATGTCTGGACTTACCGGCTTTACCGATTCTGATAATCTCGTGGTCGAGATTACCGATCTGACCGATAGTCGCCTTACATTTAACGGAAACGTATCTCATTTCGCCGCTGGGAAGTTTGAGAGTGGCAAGTCCGCCCTCTTTCGCCATAAGTTGAGCAGCCATACCCGCGCTTCTCGCAAGTTGTCCGCCCTTACCCGGCTGAAGTTCGATATTGTGTATCATAGTACCTACGGGGATATTTTCGAGGGGAAGGCAGTTGCCGACCTTAATATCCGCGTCGGGACCCGAAACGATGACGTCGCCTACGTTAAGACCGAGAGGCGCGAGAATGTATCTCTTTTCGCCGTCCGCGTAGAACAAAAGCGCGATGTTCGCCGTTCTGTTCGGATCGTACTCGATGGTCTTTACGGTTGCTTTGATGCCGTCTTTATTTCTCTTGAAATCTATGATACGGTACTTTCTCTTATTGCCGCCGCCGTGATGACGAACGGTGATTTTACCCTGCGCGTTTCTGCCCGCGGTGTGTCTCTGGTCTTCGAGAAGAGATCTTTCGGGAGTGGTGCAGGTAATTTCTTCGTAGGTGCTTACCGTCATGAAACGGCGCGCCGCAGAAGTCGGTTTATATCTTTTAATACCCATTGTCTGATTCCTCCGTTATTATTGAAGCGACTCGAAGAACTCGATGCCCTTGCTGTCCTTCTTCAAGGTTACGACGGCTTTCTTCCAATCGGAAGTATAGCCTTGACTTCTGCCCATTCTTTTGAGTTTGCCGTGATAGTTGGCGGTGTTTACTTTTTCGACCTGAACGCCGAATCTCTTTTCGACTTCGAGTTTAATCTCGGTCTTGTTGGCGTTTTTGGCAACGACGAAGGTGTATTTCTTATCTTTAATCGTTGCGTAACTCTTCTCGGAAAGAAGAGGTCTTAAAATGATTTCTCTTTCCATTATTCTCCGTAAACCTCCTGCAATTTCTCTACGGCGTCTTTGGCGATAACGACTACGGCGTTTTTAACCACGTCGTAAGTGTTGAGTTGATCGACGGGAAGAGTCTGCAACTTTTCAAGGTTGCGGGCAGCCCTGATAACCAAAGCGTCGTTGTCGTTCATAACCATAAGAACGGTCTTATCGAACTTGAAAGCGTCTAAAAACGCAACCATTTCTTTGGTTTTGCCGTCCGCTACCGCGATGTTGTCCACGATGAAAAATTCGCCGTCGGCAACTCTCTTGGAAAGAGCGGAGAACAAAGCCGTACGTCTTGCGGTTATGTTCATTTTTTTACTGAAATCTCTCGACTTCGGCGCGAACACGACGCCGCCCTTTATCCATTGCGGCGCTCTGATCGAGCCTTGTCTTGCGTTGCCCGTACCCTTTTGTCTCCACGGCTTTCTTCCGCCGCCTCTGACTTCGGTTCTCGTCAACGTACCTTTCGTACCCTGACGCATGTTGGCAAGGCGCGTAACTACCGCCTGATGAATGAGCGGTTCGTTGTACTCTATCTCAAACAAGGCGCCGAGATCCATGGATCCGGTTTCCTGTCCTTTCATATTATAAACTTTAACGTTTGCCATTTTCTTCACGCTCCTTATTTAACGCTGTCGGTAACCGTTACGATTCCGCCCTTGGGACCGGGAATAGCACCCTTTATAAGGAGTACGTTTCTCGCCGCGTCTACCTTGACGATTTCAAGGTTCTGAACGGTTACTCTTTCGTTACCGTACTGACCGGGCATGCGCTTGTTCTTGAACACTCTCGACGGACTGCTGTTTGCGCCCATAGAACCTACTTCTCTGTGAACGGGGCCTACGCCGTGGGTCATTTTAAGACGGTGCTGATTCCATCTCTTGATAACGCCCGTGAAGCCGTGTCCTTTGGTAAGACCTACTACGTCTACGTGATCGCCCGCGGCGAAAGTTTCGACCGTAAGGCTCTGACCTACCGCATACTTGCCGCAGTCGTCGAATTTGAATTCTTTAAGAACCTTCCGGGGTTCTACGCCTGCTTTTTTGAATTGTCCGTTATCGGGTTTGTTAAGGTCTTTTTCTTCGACTTTGCCGAAGCCTACCTTAACCGCCGCGTAACCGTCCTTTTCGGTAGTCTTGATCTGAACCACCGGGCACGGACCCGCTTCGACGACCGTTACGGGGATTACTTTTCCGTCTGCGGAAAAGATCTGGGTCATGCCCAATTTTTTTCCAATGATTGCTTTATTCATAGATAAAGTTCACCTCCGATTATTTTTGAAATTAAAGTTTGATTTTTACGTCTACGCCCGCAGGAAGATGGATGCTGTCGAGTATTTTCGCGTTCGTCGAATAAATGTCGATAAGTCTTTTGTGAGTCCTTATCTCGAACTGCTCGCGGCTGTCCTTATACTTGTGGGGAGAACGAAGGATCGTAACCACTTCCTTTTCGGTGGGAAGGGGAATCGGGCCGCTTATCTTCGCGCCCGCTTTTTTCATCGTTTCAACGATTCTTTCGGTTGCCTGGTCTACGGTTTTATTGTCGTAAGCCGCCAACTTGATCCTGATTTTCTGACCTGCCATTGTGTTACCTCCGATTTTATACTAACGTGTTGTCAACATTGCCGTGTGTGTCGCGCGCTTGACAATAAAAAAATCACTCGCTGCTGTGTGTTTCGCGAATGACCTTATACTGCCTTTGGCGCAGTTAGTCGCAGAGGTCTTGCCTCCGCATTTGTCAATGAAAATTATCTTCCCTACTTTCGCCGCGGTTCCGGAGCCGACGACCAAGCGTTGGGTTTGAAGTAACTTTTCATCTCAACCCTATTTAACACAGCCTACATATCATACCATAACGAAAAACTATTGTCAAACGATTTTCATCGCTTGAAAAATATTTTTTTATAATTTTTTATCCGCTGTTTCCGGCGTATTTTTCCGTCGGTTATTTATTCGCTCTTTCGCGCGCATACGCGCGTATGCGCGTATATTATCATACGCGCGTATATTATATTATATTGTAAAACTCAATTTCGGGAAAAACGCCTTTTTCGTCAAACGCGTCGCTATAAGCGTAAGCGAAACGAATCCGGAATAAAAAAACGCGGCAACCGCATCTTCGGGGTTGCCGCGTTAATATTGCGACGACGATAATTACGTCAATACGAAACTTTGCTCTTTATGCTTTTTAAGGCGTTTTTTTCAAGACGAGAAACCTGCGCCTGCGACAAGCCTATTTCGCTTGAAATTTCCGTCTGCGTTTTGCCTTCGTAATATCTTAAATATAAAATTTTCTTTTCGCGGTCGTTAAGGCGTGAAAGAGCCGAATCGAGAGCGACTTTTTCGGTCCACCGTTCGTCCGTATTTTTTTCGTCGCCTATCTGATCCATTAAAAGGAGTTCGTCGCCGTTCTTGTTGTAAACGGGATCGAACAGCGATACGGGGTCCGATATTGCGTCAAGCGCGTAAACGACTTCCCTTTCGGGAACGCTCATCCGATCGGCGATTTCGCTCATGGTGGCGACGTCGTCTTTTTCGGCTTCTATCTCGCTGCGCGTCTGCAAAACGCGGTAAGCGGTATCTCTTACGCTGCGCGGAACCCGAAGCCCGTTATTCGCGCGCATAACCCTTTTCAATTCGCCTATTATCATAGGAACGGCGTAAGTGGAAAATCTGACGCCTACGGACAAATCGAAATTATCAACCGACTTAATCAGCCCTATCATCCCCGCCTGAAACAAATCGTCGCCGCTCGCTTTACCTTTATCGAATCTTTTTACGAGCGACAACACGAGCCGCACGTTGGCGGTGATGAAAAATTCCCTCGCCTTTTCGTCCCCCTGTTTTATTTTCTCCAGAAGAGAAAAACTTTCTTTTGCGGATAATCGCCTTATCGACGACGTATTAAGTCCGCATATCTCTATTTTTTTACCCATATTCGCCTCCTATGTATGCCAGACGAGAATAATACAAACCTTGCCAAAACGCCGCTATTTCCGCGCTTTTTGGCAAATTCTCGTTTGAAGTACGTTCAGTACGTCTGCGCTCGCCTTTACCAAAAATCATCGAAAATATCGGTGTTTTGGTTGCGGGCAAGTCTGACGGCGTATTTTTAGACCAAAACAAGGCGTGCGAGCGGGTTAATACTTGACGTATAAGCCGCAAGCAGAACGAAGTATTAGTCAAAAATACGTCGTCAGACCATGGTTCGTATTATTCTTGTCTGGCATGCCGGACAAAAATAATACGGATAACGCGGCGTATGAATAGTATTCGCTTCCGGAAGGAAAAAAATTTACGGAATTGCGTCGAAAAAAATATTTTTTTGTCTTTCACTCCTTGACAACCCGCATACGACAAGCATATAATGTGGACGAAAACGAAAAAGGAGTAATTATATGATTTACGGCGGCGTTGACGAGTTGGTCGGTAAAACCCCATTACTCAACCTTAAAAAATATGCAAAGAAACACGATTTACGCGCCGAGATACTTGCTAAACTCGAATACTTCAATCCGTCGGGTTCGGTTAAAGACAGAGTTGCGAAAGCGATGATAGAAGACGCCGAAGCGAAAGGGCTTTTAACCCACGATTCGGTTATAATCGAGCCTACTTCGGGCAACACGGGTATAGGCTTGGCTGCGATAGGCGCGGCGAAGGGCTATAAAGTAATTCTCACCATGCCCGAAACCATGAGCGTAGAACGCCGCAACATAATAAAAGCCTACGGCGCGGAAATAGTCCTTACCGAAGGCGCGAAGGGTATGAAAGGAGCGATTGCCAAAGCCGAAGAACTCGCAAAAACTCTTCCGAACGCGTTTATCGCGGGGCAGTTCGTAAACCCCGCCAACCCGAGAGCGCATTATCTCACGACGGGTCCCGAAATCTGGAACGATACCGACGGCAAAGTCGATATTTTGGTGGCGGGCGTAGGCACCGGCGGGACTTTAAGCGGTACGGGCAAGTATCTTAAAGAGAAAACCCCGGATCTGAAAGTAATAGCCGTAGAACCCGAAACTTCTCCCGTTTTATCCAAAGGCGTAAGCGGGTCGCATAAAATTCAGGGCATCGGCGCGGGATTCGTTCCCGATACGCTCGATACGTCCGTTTACGACGAGATAATAACCGTAAACAACGAAGTATGCTTTTCTACGGCTAAGGAATTAGGCGTTACCGAGGGCGTTCTGGTCGGCATATCTTCGGGCGCGGCGTTATGGGCTGCGACGAAAGTGGCGAAACGAGCCGAAAACGCGGGCAAGAATATAGTGGTTATTCTTCCCGACGGCGGCGACAGATATTTTTCGACGCCGTTGTTCCAAAGCAAATAATTCAATATTATAAATAACGCGCGGGGAGTCGAAAATTTTCGTTTTCGACTCCCCGCGCAACGCTATTGACGTATTCAAACGCAAGGATGATTACCCGTGATTAAAGTGTGGCGGCGTTTTCTGAGTTCTTCAACCAACTCTTTTTCGGTCTTTACTTCGTTTTCGAGTATTACGCCCGCGCCGCCGTCTACGGGTTCGTGAAAATCGCTGCCGGCAAGCGCGATAAGCCCGTTTTCTGTAACGTAACGCTCTGCTAAGTCGTTGCGACTGTCGTTTCGCGCGTTTCCGTTATACTCTTCCGCCGCTTCCAGAAGGCTCGGCTCTCGATAAGAAATCATTCTTCTGAACGGATGAGCCTGCGAAAAGATCCAGCCGTTCTTCTTGCAGAATTCGCTTATATCTTCTACTTTTTTATAGAAAAATTCTTCCGCGCCGCTTAAAACGAAGTCGGGCGTTGCGCCGTATATCAGAAATTCGGCTTTGTCGGGAGTTTTTTCGTTGTAGTACGAAGTACAGTCGGGCATAAATTCCATTCCGAAAAAGGTATCTATACCGACCGCGGACAGACGGTCTTTCAACCTATAATAATGTTCTACGAAATTCTCGTTATAAGATTTCGCCGTCATGCCGTAATAGCCGATTAAAAAGGAATTGTAGTGCGAAGTGTAAACCACTCCGTTATAGCCCTTTTCTTTATATATCCGGGCGATTTCGTTTTCGTCGGCGATCGCGCAAGGCGAAGTGCCCGCGACGTGCAAATGCGTTTCGAGTTTATACATACCCGCATTTTAATCTTTCTTTCGCAAAAAGTAAAGTGTTTTTATCGAGATTTCTGACTTGAGCCGACGAATAAATATTCCATAATGCCGTCGGCGATCTTTTGAGCGATTTCCTTTCTGTATTCGTCGGTAAGCAGAAGTTTTTCGTCTTCTTCGTTGGATAAAAATCCGCATTCGACGAGCGTTGCCGTCGGTTCGGCTTCGTTAAGGACGTAATAGTCGCCCGTGAGCGGAGCAAGCGAACGCGTCTGTCCGCCGAGCGTATTGAGATTTTTTTGCATTATGCCCGCAAACCGCTCGCATTCTTCGTCGTTCTCTCTGTAAAACGCCTGCGCGCCCCTCCTCGACGGCGACGAATAGTAATTTATATGCACCGACACGAAACAACTCGCGTTTGAGCCGTTGATGATTTTCTTTCTCGCGAGCATATCTCTTTTTTTGAATCCGTCAGTCGCAGAGCCGTACAAGCCGCCGTCGCCCGTTCTCGTCATAACGACTTTTATTCCCGATTTTTCGAGCGACTTTTTCAACTCTTTGCATATTTTAAGGTTTAATTCGCTTTCCTTAACGCCCGTCTTGATGCCCGTAACTCCGCCGTCTATTCCGCCGTGCCCCGCGTCGAGAACGACGACTATATCGCTTTTAGGACTTTCCGCCGTTTCTTTGGCTATTCTGACCCACGCCACGCACAACGTAACGACCATAAACGCAAGACAAAAGGCAACGAATTTTTTCACCGCACAACGCTCCACGATAGATAATATTCACTTAAAACCTGCATAATTCATTATGTCTGTGAATAAAACCCGTAATCGTAGATTTTATGCGGGATTATGCGTTTTCGCTGTTGACAGGTGCATAAAAAATGTGGATAACCCGCCGTTTTAAGGCGAGTTATCCACAAGAACGTACGTTCGTGTTAATAAGTTTTTCAATCGTCGGTCGAGCCGAAAACGCTTTCCATTAGCGCCTTTGCGGGGTCGTAACCGGCTTGCTTCAAGCGGTATTTTCTCGCGGCGGTTTCGAGTACTACGGGGATATTCCGTCCGGGCGTTACCGGAATAACGACTTTCAATACGTCTATGCCGAGCATATCCTCGTAAACGTCTTCCGTACCTATTCTGTCGTAATTTTTGCCTTCTTCCCACGGGGAGAGTTCGGCGATAATGTCGACTTCCGCGCTCGGTCGGATAGACCCCGGACCGAACATCTGCTGTATGTTGATAATGCCTATTCCGCGTATTTCCATATAGTATCTCGTCATTTCGGGGGATTTACCGACGAGTTGGTCGTTTATGTTTTTGACGATTACGCTGTCGTCCGACACGAGGCGGTGTCCGCGGCTTATGAGTTCGAGCGCGATTTCGCTCTTACCTAAACCCGACTTGCCGATTATAAGTATGCCTATGCCGAAAACGTCCATCAAAACGCCGTGAACGACTTCGGTCGGAGCGAGAAGTTCGCTCTGATACGCCGTTATATCGTTTATGAGTACTGTCGTTATTTTATCCGATCGTAAAAGCGGACAGCCGTATTTTTCCGCAAGTTCGTAAATTTCGGGCACGAAATCGAGTCCGCGCGATATTATAAGGCAGGGTAATCTCGTCGCGAGCAATTTATCTATGAGTTTATATCTCTTTTTTTCGTCCATTCCGCGCAGGTATTCGCTTTCGGCGTGCCCTATAACTTCAACTCGCGTGTCGTCGAAATGTTCGGTGTAGCCCGATAAAAACAAACCGGGGCGGGATACGCTTATCGACTGTAATTTCACCGTGTTTCTGCCCTCGTACGCCACGGTTAAGTCCAACGCTTTGGCGAAATCTTTTACCGAAACTTCTTCTACGGGCGTAGTGATAATTCTATTCTTCATCTTCGTTGAAATACTCCTTTATGGTTTTTGCGAGCGTTTTGCCGATGCCTTCGGTTTCGGCGAGTTCGTCTTCGCTTGCTCTTTTAATATTTTCCACCGAGCCGAATTTGTCGAAAAGCGCCTTTCGTTTCTTTTCGCCGACGCCTTCGATTTTTTTCAGTTCGGATTCGAGATTGTGTTTTGCATGCGTTTTTCTGTGATACGTTATCGCGAATCTGTGCGCTTCGTCGCGGATACGCTGCAAAGTTTTAAGGCAATAATCTCTGTGCGACAACACTACGGGAACGTTATCGTACACGGTGAAAATCTCTTCTTCGCGTTTGGCGAGCGAGATAAGGTCGATATCGCAACCTTCTTCGTCGAAAACGGCTTTTACGGAGGAAAGTTGTCCCTTGCCGCCGTCGATTATAATCAGGTCGGGTCGCGGGAATTTATCCTTTTCGTCCGATTTGAGTTTATCGAGTCGGCGTTTAAGCACTTCTTTAAGACACGCGAAGTCGTTGTTTCCCTCTACCGTTTTTATTCTGAATCTGCGGTACGACGTTTTATCGGGTTCGCCGTCGATAAACACGACCATAGACCCGACTTTATCCACGCCGCTTATATGCGAAATATCGTAACATTCCATTCTGCGGGGATAGCGTTTAAGCGACAAAATCTCTTTAAGCCGCTTGCAGGCTTCTACGGTCATATCGTCTTTGTGCTTTATCTTGTCTATTTCTTTTTCGAGATAGTCTTCGGCGTTCTTCTTCGCCATATCGGTCAGTTGCTTTTTTACGCCCTTTTGCGGAACGGAAATCCTTACCGTCTTCGCGTAAACCGCTTTGATATATTCTTCTACCGCTTCGCGATCGTCTATTTCGGCGCATACGAGTATCTCGTCGGGTATTTCCGCGCCGTCTTTATAATAACTCGTTATAAAGCCGCGTAATCTTTCGCCGTCGCCGTCCGACGCGTCTTCGAGCGCGAAACTCTTACCCCCTTGCATTCTTCCGCCGCGGACGAACAATATATTCGCCGAACTGTAAAGCCCGTTGGTCGCCGTACCGATAATATCCATATCGACGAACTTATTGAGAGCGGTAATACGCTTCAACTTTATTTTTTCGAGCATTTTGAGTTTGTCGCGATACGAGAGCGCGAGTTCGAACTCTTCGAGCGAGGAAAATCTCAACATCTTATCCGTTAAAATCTTTTCTACGTTCTCGTCCGCGCCCGACAGAAAATCGACCGCTTCGGCGACTTTTTCGGCGTAAGCCTTTTCGTCGCAAAGCCCCGCGCACGGTGCGGGGCATTTGCCTATATGGTATTCGAGACAGGCTTTACGCGGTTTTTCGGGGTCGATTTTTACGTCGCAGGTTCTTACCGAAAAGGCGGTGTTTATAATTTCGAGCGTGTCTTTGGCGTTGACCCCGCCCATAAACGGACCGAAATATTTCGCCCCGTCCCGCCGAATCTTTCTCGTAACCGAAAACGCGGGGAATTTTTCTTTTAAGTTTACCCTTATGTAGGGGTAAGTTTTATCGTCTTTAAGAAGGATGTTGTAATGCGGTTTATACTTCTTTATAAGGTTGTTTTCGAGCGACAGCGCGTCTATTTCGGACGACGTTATTATATAGTAAAAGTCGGCGATATTCGACACCATAGCCGCGACTTTTTCGGTTTTTTTGGTCGAGTAAAAGTATTGTTTTACTCTGTTTTTAAGCACTTTCGCTTTGCCGACGTATATGACGTTGCCGTCTTTGTCGAGCATGACGTACACGCCCGGGTCTTCGGGCAGCATCGAAATTTTAAGCGCGAGTTTTTCGTTCATCGTCTTTTCCTCGCTTCTTTGCGCTCGTACATTTTGGCGGCTTTTTTAAGCAGAATATCCCTGTCGTCCGTCGTCTTGCCTTCGATTACGTCGATTAAAATTTTATTGAGCGTACTGCCGACTTCTTCGCCCTTAAACCCTATCGCGATTAAATCCGAGCCGTTTATTTTAAGTCCCGAATAGGAGTAACACTCTCCGCTATTTACTATTTTTTCGGCGGTCTTTCTCACTTCTTCGACGAGTTTTCTCTCGTTTTCGGAAAGAGTAGTGCCTTGCGCCCGATTATCCGCTTCGTGTACGTCCAATATCTTGAAAAACGCCTTATCGCCGAACTTAAACATGGTACGCTTTATAAATTTTTCGTCGTTTTTAAGCGGATAGCCGTGGTTTTCTATCAAAAACGCGACTTCCTTTTTTAACGCCGTAGGGAATTTCAGACGCGCGAAAACCGCCGCGCTCATATCCGCGGAAACTTTGGCGTGTCCGTAAAAATGTCCTTTGCCGTCCGAGAAAGAAAAAGTAGAGGGCTTACCTATATCGTGCAGGAGCATACACCATCTTTCGGCTTCGTCGCGTTCGGCGTAGCCTACCGAGCGGGCGATATGCCCGTACACGTCGTATCTGTGCCACGGGGTGCGTTGCATAAATCCGTCGCATGGGGAAAGTTCGGGTATAACTTCGAATACGATTTTTCTGAATTTCAGAAGCGCGCCGACGACGTTTTCACCGAGCAGAAGTTTGTTTATTTCGGTGAAAATTCTCTCCGCCGAAACGTTTTTTAATTTATACGCGAGTTTAATTGCCTTTCTCGCCGTTTCTTCTTCGGCGGTCAAAGAAAGAGTCGAACAAAATCTCGCCGCGCGCAAGATGCGCAAAGCGTCCTCGGTAAATCTTTTTTCGGGATCGCCGACGCAACGCAGAATTTTATTCTTCAGGTCTTGCTCGCCGCCGAACGGATCGATAAGCCCCTCGTCGTCGTTATACGCCATGGCGTTGACGGTAAAATCTCTGCGGCTTAAATCTTCTTTAAGGTCGTCTACGAATTCGACTTTTTCGGGTCGTCTGCCGTCGGGATAATTTCCGTCTTTACGGAAAGTCGTTATCTCGTAGGGGATTTTATCTATAACTACCGTAACCGTGCCGTGTTTCAAGCCCGTGGGGATAACGTCGTACGCCGAAAAGACCTCCGCAACGTTTTCGGGGAAAGCGGAAGTCGCTATATCGTAATCGTCCGGGGTTCTGCCGCGCAATAAATCTCTTACGCAACCGCCCACGGCGTACGCCTTATAGCCTTTTTCGGTCAATTTTCGTACGACGGTTTTCGCGCCGTCGCTTAAAACGAGTTCGGTCATTTTTTATACGCGTTTTTTTATCGACTCCGCGAAGTCGGCAATTTCTTTTTTAACGTCTTCGCGCGAAGTATCGTTTAAGTATTCGTGTCTGACTTTTTGGTAGATTACTTTTTTAACCGATTTTACGCCGACTTTCTCTTTGTAAAAACGATAGAGTTTTTCCATGAGTTTGCCGTAACCGCCTACGGGGTCGCCGTCGCCCGCGATTAAAAGCAGGGGCAAATCTTTGGGTATTTTACTATAATTTTTCGCTTTATAAGTTTTGGGGAGCCCCGAAAAGAAACTCTTGTAGAAGTTATTTGAAAGCGTGAAATTGCAGTCTTCCGCTTTTTCGTAACGCCTGCATTCTTCGGGCAACTGCGAGATAAAAGTCGTGCCGTCGTCGTAAATTTTATTATACTTGTCGAAAGAAAGTTTCTTTATGAGTTCTGCGGGTTTATCGCCCTTGCCGAAAAAGCAATTCCATTTTGCGACGAAACGCGCCGCGACTACCGAAAAGTCGTTCAGATACGCGCTTCCGCCGATTACCGCGGCGTCCACCGTGTCGCCGTACAGTTCGATATAGCGTTGGGTCAAAAACGAGCCGTAACTATGCCCGAATATGACGTATGGGAGTTCGGGGTATTTTTCGCGATAGATTTTATTGAGAGCGGCAAGATCTTTAAGCGTGCCGTTCCACATGTCGCCCTCGGAGTACCCCGTTCTGCCGGGGTCGGTTTCGCCGTGTCCGCGGTGGTCGTCGGCAACGACTATAAATCCGCGTTCGTTCATAAACTCGGCAAACGCCGTATATCTGTCGCCGCTTTCCGCCATACCGTGGGAAATCTGCATTATCCCCTTGGGGTTATCGCAAAGCCATTCGCGATAGGTTATCGTCTTGCCATCGTACGCGGTGAACGTAAGTTTATTCGTCATAATAAGCACCTCTCTACGCTTTTTTGCCATTCGGCGTAATATTTTTTATATTTTTCGTCCTTTTCGGGGAGAAACGCGGTGTCTTCTTTAGGTAGTCCGGATAAATCTTCCGTCGTGAACAAGCCTAATCCCAACCCGCACAGATACGCCGCGCCGAGCGCGGTACTCTCTTTTTCGGCAGGTCTTATAACCGTTTTTTCGCAAACGCCTGCGGTAAATTCCGCCAGAAAGTCGTTCGACGAAGCCCCGCCGTCTATCTTTATCGCATTTATTTTTATATTGCCGTCGGTTTCGGCGGCGTTTATAAGGTCGCGGGTAGAATACGCCATCGCCTCTATCGCCGCCCGCGTTATATGCGCTTTCGAGGAACCGCGGGTAAGCCCCGTAATCTGCCCCCTCGCGTTTCCGTTCCAGTACGGCGCGCCGAGCCCCGTAAAAGCGGGTACGAAATACACTCCGCCGTTGTCTTTAACCGACCTTGCCAGAATTTCGCTCTCTCCCGACGAAGAGAAGAAGCCTAAATTATCCCTTAAAAACTGAATCGCGCTGCCTGCGTTGAAAACGCTGCCCTCGTATGCGTAAACCGTCTTATCGCCTATTTTATAACCTACGGTCGTAAGCAGTTTGCCACCCGAAATTTTCGGCTTTTCCCCTATATTGCAAAGAGCGAAAAGTCCCGTGCCGTAGGTTGCCTTTATATCGCCGACGTTAAAACAACGCTGACCTATAAGCGCGGATTGCTGATCTCCCGCTATTCCACATATCGGTATAGAAACGCCGTTGTAATTAAACTCGCCTACGGTTTCGTCGCACGCGACTATTTCCGGAAGCGACGAACGCGGAACGGAGAAAAGCGACAGAAGTTCGTCGTCGTAATCGAGCGTTTTCAGGTTTACGAGCATCGTTCGCGAAGCGTTGGTAACGTCGGTTACGAAAGCCTTTCCGCCCGTGAGTTTGTATACGAGAAAAGAATCGACCGTACCGAAGCAAACCTTATCTTCTTTAAGTCTTTCGCGGATAATCGGAACGTTGTCTATAAGCCATTTTATTTTGCTTGCCGAAAAGTAAGCGTCGGGCAGAAGCCCCGTCTTTTTGCGTAAGAATTCGCCGCGAGTTTCGCCCAGATTCCGCATATACTCCGCAGTGCGGCGGCACTGCCACACGATAGCGTTATAAAGCGGCTTGCCCGTTTCTTTATCCCACGCGATAACCGTTTCGCGCTGGTTGGTTATGCCTATCCCCGCGACGGAACGTATATCGTCCGCGCTTTCGAGAATTTCGACGAGCGAAGAAAGCGTTTCGGCGTAAATTTCGTTGGCGTTTTCTTCGACGAAAGAAGTTTCGGGATAGATTTGTTCTATCGGCGACGATTTCTGCATTACTATTTTCTGCGATTTTATGTCGTATAAAACCGCCCGCGTACTCGTCGTGCCTTCGTCCAACGCCACTATATATTTCTTCATTTTTCCGACCTTATAAAATAAATCTATCTGTGAAATTAAGTTACGAATATATTCTACAATAAATTATCGTCAATTTCAAGTCAATTAAGCAAATTTTTACGCATAATATATTATTATGAGTGAAAAAACCATCGTTTTGACGGGCGGAGGCACGGCGGGGCATTGTCTGCCGTGTATCGCGCTGCTGCCGACTATAAAAAAATATTTTCGAAAAATATATTATGTCGGGCGTGAAGAAGGAATAGAAAAGCGACTTGCCGAAGAAGCGGGCGTAGAATATTACGGCGTACCGTGCGTAAAACTCGAACGGAAATTAACGCTTAAAAATTTAGGTATTCCGTTTACTCTGCTAAAAGGAATAAGCGAAGCGAAAAAACTACTCGAAAAATTAAAACCCGACGTCGTGTTTTCAAAGGGCGGGTACGTCGCTCTGCCCGTTACGCTCGCCGCCGAAAAACTTAAAATTCCGACCGTGCTGCACGAGTCCGATATGAGCCTGGGGCTTGCAAATAAACTTGCGGTAAAAAAGGCGACCGCCCTTTTATGCGGTTTCAAACCCCTTTCTTACGAATACCCTCGGGCGGTTTTCACCGGCAACCCCATACGGGAAGAATTGCTTAAAAAGCGGGATAATAAGGCGATTATACGCGATTTTGGTTTTAACGAAGCGAAGCCCGTACTGCTCGTGTTCGGCGGAAGCCAGGGTGCGGAAGCGATAAACGAAATCGTAATAAAAACGATTGACGATTTACTCAAAAACTTTTCCGTATTGCACCTTACGGGCAAAGACAAGAGGACGAATATCAAGAAAGACGGCTACTACGAAGCGGAGTATTTAAGCGATATGGGCGCGGCGTTTTCCGTCGCCGACGTATGCGTGTCGCGGGCGGGCGCGAACGCGCTGAACGAACTTATAGCCCTTAAAATTCCCACTCTTGCCATACCTTTGCCGAAAGGCAATTCTCGTGGAGATCAGGAGCAGAACGCCGACTATTACAGAAAATACGGCGCGATAAGGACTTTATCCGAACCTGAAATGACGAAAGACGTTTTCATAAAAGAAATTTTCGCGACCTACGCAAGCGCGGAACAATTAAAGCGCAACGCAGAAAAATGCCTTTCGCCGAACGCGAACGAAAAAATCGTAGAAGAAATAGTAAAAGCGAGTTTATGAAAAAAGCGTTTGCGTGAAATCCACGCAAACGCTTTTAGTTTTTTAACGTTAATAGCCGATTATTTACCGATAACCGCTCTGCCGAGAGAAGCGACGCCGCCGATAATACCGAACACGCCGGCAAGGATTGCGCCGATTCCCAACTTAACGCTGTCTTTATCCATTTCGGACAATTTCTTAACGCTGTTGATGTTAGTAGAGCCTCCCGTAACGGTACTCTGAATCGAAGTAAGACCGATAAGGCAGAACATAAAGATTGCCCCTGCTATAAGAAGAGCGCCGCCGAGGAACGCCCACAATTTGGCGCTACCGATTTTAAGCGCGGCAAGTAACGTAAATACAAGACCGACGATAACAAATACGGCAGCCATACAAGTTAAGAAATTAAACTTGAAAACCGATTTGCTGGTTACGCCCGCAACGGTATTTTCGGAAATCTTCCCGCCGAAAGCGATTTTGAATACGCTGTAAGATTCGGTAGAATCTCTACCCGTCTTAACTACGATGCCCGCAAGGAACATCATGATAACCGCAACGAGCGCGAACAAAACCGCGCCGAAGCCTAAGTATTTGCCTACATCTTTCTTTTTAGCCATTAAAAAGAAACCTCCTATAAATAGTGTAACGATTATATCACACGCCGAAAAACTTTTCAAGCGGTTTAACGATTTTTATTGTGAAAAAATTTTTAAGTGAATATTAGTAATTCCATATCCATCGCAATGACGTACTTGTTTACCGTCTTCGCGAGTGGGGTGTATGCAATCATGCAGCGGATTTAATTTTACCGTAACAGCCACTCCGCGGGAAACCACCCTTCCGGGAGATGTTTCGCTTACGCTCAACATGACACACTTGTCATTGCGAGACCCCTTAATGACTGCCGCAATTTTCGTTCAGATAAATTGTAAAAGGTCTACGAGAATGGCAAACCCGAGCAGTAATACCAACCCTACGCCGTGTATTACCGCCTCTACCTTTCTGTTGACGGGTTTTTTGAATATCCATTCGATAAGACAGAACACTATTCTCGCGCCGTCCAGCGCAGGTACGGGCAACAGGTTGAACACGGCTAAGTTTACGCCTATAAACGCCGTTATTTCGAGCGCGAAATAGAACCCGTAACTTATAAGTTGACTTGCGGTCTTTATGGTGGTTATAGTTCCGCCGACGGCGTTAATACCTATTTTACCCGTCAGAAGTTCGCCTAAACTCCTTAAAACCGTGCCGGCGATCTTGAACGAATAGACGAAAGAACGTCCTATCGTCTTAAAAAATCCGAGCCGCGCGAAATCGGAAACGACGTAATATTCTCTGCCGCCGAAAGTAACGCCGAGATAATTTTCGATAACTCCTATAGAAATTTCTTCTTCGCCGTTCCACCCCGCGGAGAAATCGATTTCCGTCGCAATCGGAGCGGTCGCCCCTTGTGTAAAGAAGTATATCTTACCCGCATTATTCTTAATATAATCGGTCAGTTCGTCGGCAGAAGAAACCAAAGTTGCCGTTTTATAGTCGTTTTCAACGCCGACCTTAAACAAATACGACGCTTCCGAAAAGAATTTATCCTTTCCGCTTTCGGTCGGTTCGAACGATATAGCCGAACCGAAGCCTAATGCGGCGTAAGTTTTAGATACGTCGAGCAGATTTTTACATTCTACGTCGCTGCGCAGAACGACCGTTTTAAGTTTTGTGTTTTTACTTACCTTTTCGCCGTCTTTTTTAGCGACTTCGACCACGACCTTTTCGCCCTTCTTACTATGATTCAAGGCGGTAATCAGGTCGGTAGTCATATAAATGCCCGTTTTTTTGCCGTTTTTGGTGATAGACAGAATATAATCGCCGTTTTCGAGCGAGTCGCCGACGTAATATTCGCTTCCGACGGGGTAGTAGTTATCCGCGTATTTCGCGCCCATAACCTGCTGACCGTACACGCCGAACGAAAAAATTATGACGAGCAAGGCAAGCAGATAGTTCATCGTCGCGCCGGCAAGCAAAACGAGTATTCTCTGCCACGGTTTCTTTTTAGAGAAAGCGTTTTCGTCCGCCGTTTCGCCGTCTTCGCCTTCGAAAGCGCAGAATCCGCCGAGCGGCAGAAGTCTTATAGAAAAATCCTCGCCGCTTTTGAGTTTCTTTTTGAATATCGCGGGGCCCATTCCGATCGCAAACTCGTTTATTTTGAATTTGAAAATCTTGCCCACGAAGTAATGCCCCGCTTCGTGAACGGTTATCATTACGAGCAGAATAAGCACGGCTACTGCGATATAGCCTATATTTTTAAGTACCGCCGAAGCGGATAGAAGATTATACAACGAGCACCTCGATTTCGTTTATTGTAAGTTCGTAGTTACTTTGCGCGGGCGGAGATTATTTCGGCGGCGAGAGCGCGGGAACGCAAATCCGTCGCTACGAGATTTTCGTAAGTCGGCGTAAGTCGTTCGGTTTTGCTTAAAACCTCTTCGATTACCGCGTTTATATCGTAAAACCCGATTTTATCCCGCAAATAGGCGGCAACCGCCGTTTCGTTCGCCGCGTTCATCGCGCAAGGGAAATTTTCGCCCGACTTATACGATTCTATCGCTAAACCGAAACACGGAAATTTATCTTCGTCTATCTTGCCGAAATGCAGCGTTCTGTCTTCAAAAGACAAAAACGGCACGTTCGTCGGGTAACGGTCGGGGTAAGTGAGCGCGAGTTGTATGGGGATTTCCATAGACGGAAAGCCGAGTTGCGCCATTACCGCCCCGTCGCAAAATTCGACCATGGAGTGAATTATGCTTTCGGGATGAATAACCGCCGTAACTTTTTCTAACGGAGCGTTATAAAGTCTGCACGCTTCGATTACTTCCAAGCCCTTATTGAGCATTGTGGCGCAATCGACGGTAATTTTTTTGCCCATATCCCAATTGGGGTGTTTGAGCGCGTCGCCCGCCTTTAAGTTTTTTATCGTTTCTTTATCGAAATCTCTGAACGCGCCGCCCGATGCGGTGAGTATTATTTTATTGAACGGTCTGTCTTTTTCAAAACCCAGGCATTGAAAAACCGCCGAATGTTCGCTGTCTACGGGGATAATATTCACGCCCTTTTCTTTGGCGAGTTTCATTACGATTTCGCCGCCCGCGACGAGCGATTCTTTATTCGCGAGCGCGACCGTCTTGCCCGCGTTTATCGCTTCGAGAGTCGGCGCAAGCCCCGCAAACCCGCTTATAGCGACGAATACCACGTCGCAATCGGGCGTGATAGCGTGTCTGAACGCGTTTTCGCCCGTATAAAGATTTACGCCCGCAGGCAACTCTTTAATTCCGACAGCCTTACGGGAGTCGGCAAGAGCGACCGTATCGGGGCGCAATTCCGCTATCTGCTTTGACAAAACGTCGACCGACGAATTTGCCGCGAGCGATACTATTCTGAACTTTTCTTTATATCGGCGGACGGTATTCACTACCTGTCTGCCGATAGACCCGGTGGAACCGAGCAATGCTATTTTAATCATTTTTACCGTTTTACGCACGATTGCCGAAAACCGGCAAACGCCGTATAATCACCGTTATATATTATTAAACGATCGCGGGAATTATAACGCAGAAGATAAGCGCGGCTACCGGGGATACGAACGACAACCCGTCTACTCTGTCCATCATTCCGCCGTGCCCCGGGAAAAGTTTACCCATATCTTTTATACCGAGTTTGCGTTTGATTACGCTTTCCGCCAGATCGCCCAGTTCGGTAAGCGCGGCGAAGAGCGCGCCCGCGACTATAAATATAATTACGTCCGCCCAGAGCGCGCCGACCGTGAAAGCCGTACCCGCCAGAACGCCCGCAGAGTATAACCAATTACTGAAAAAATATACGGCAACCCCGCCTATCGCGCCGCCGGCGATACCGCCTATCGCGCCGCTAATCGTCTTATTCGGAGATATGTCGGGGCAAAGTTTTTTACCGCGAAGCGCGCTTCCCACGAAATACGCCATAGTGTCGCAAAGCGGCGAAACGGCGAAAACGAGCAATAACGCTTCGAAACTCATAAGATTTACCGCGACGAGCGGCAATATAAGCCCCGTCGGATAAAATACGGACAGCATCGTAAGTCCGACGCTTTCGAGAGTGGCGTTCTTAAACGCGAACACCGACAACGCTACGGTAAGCATATCGTATATGGCGATTACGATAAAAGCGTAAGTCGCGCCGCAAAACGTCGCTATCGGGAAGACGATTATCGGAAATATAAGCGCGATTATCTTTTCGATAAACAACATTTTTACGTCCATCGCCCGAACGACTTCGAACGTCCCTACTATCGCCATAAGCGCAAGTACCGCGTCGAACAAAACCACGCCCGCGGTTAAATCCCCGCCTTCCAGAGTCGTGATTTCCGTCGTCCAGAAAATTCTCGACGCAAACATTCCTATAAGCACGGCGAAAATGCCCGTGCCCGTAATTATTCTTTTAAGCATTAGTGATATTCCCAAATCTTCTTTTTCTGCCCGCAAACCATTCGAGAGCCTTTTTGAGTTCTTCGGTCCCGAAGTCCGGCCAGAGAACGTCGGTAAAATAGAGTTCCGCGTAGGCGCATTGCCACAGGAAAAAATTGCTGAGCCGGGATTCGCCGCTCGTCCTTACCGCGAGGTCTATATCCGGAAGTCCCGCCGTATACAGACGCCCCGCGAGATTTTCTTCCGTTATAGGTTCGCCCGTTTCTGATAAGAGTTTAGCCGCACGGACGATTTCCGCCCTGCCGCCGTAATTTATCGCTATATTGAGTGTTTTTCCGACGAAGCGTTCGGTGTTTTTCATAACCGAAATCGAGCGGTTACGCAATTTTTCGCTTATTTCGGACAAATCGCCCGAAATTATAAGGCGAATACGCTCGTTTACGAGTTTATTTTCGTACCTGCGTAAAAATTTTTCGAGGAGGTCGAAAATAGTATCGATCTCCTCTTTCGGTCTTGACCAATTTTCGGTTGAAAAAGCGTACAGACTTACCGCTTCCACGCCTTCGTCAAAACACGCCGAAACGACTTCTTCGATGACGTCCGCTCCTTTTTTATGTCCGTAACTCCTGCTTTTCCCCCGTAACTTCGCCCATCTGCCGTTACCGTCCATTATGAAGCCGATATGGCGCGGGACTTTCTTTTCTTCCGCCATTATACGGTCATCAATTCCTTTTCTTTTTCCGCGGTCGCCTTTTCGACCTCGCCCATTGCGGCAGCGACCAATTTTTCGATCTGCGCTTCGTAATCGGCGTATTCGTCGTCGGTCATCTCTTTGTTTTTATTCATCTTCTTGAATACGTCGAGATAATCTCTGCGGATATTTCTTACGGCGACTTTTGCGTCTTCGCTCATTTTTTTAACCTGTTTGACGATGTCTTTTCTTCTTTCTTCCGTCAGAACGGGGAAAACGAGCCTTATGACGTTACCGTCGTTGGTCGGGTTGATTCCTATATCCGAAACCTGAACGGCTTTTTCTATCTCTTTGAGAAGAGATTTATCCCACGGGGAGATTACAAGACATTGACCGTCCTGTACGGCGATATTGCCAACCTGATTTATGGGCGACGGCGTGCCGTAATAGTCTACTCTGATTTTATCGAGTACGTGAGGGTTAGCCCTGCCCGCTCTTACCTGAGTCAGGTCGGAACGGAATACGTCGGAAGTCTTTTCGAATTTTTCTTCGGCTTCCATAACGAGAGTATCGACTTTTTCTATATCGAGTGCCATTTATATTTCCTCCTGAAATCGCCGTAGCGATTATATTTTCTTTAATTTACTTTATTCATTACTCCGCGAAAAACCGCCCTTCCGGGGACTCATCCGTCGGCTGCGCCGCCACCTTCTCTGCAAGAGAAGGCAAGAATAGTACGTCATTGCGTCAATGGCGGGGTTAATATACGACGGTACCGTCGGATTCCGCGAAAACGGCGTTTACTATCGAATTTTCGTCCAAGTTACCGAAAGCGTGTATTTTAAGTCCGTTTTCTTTGCACATGACGACCGCCGACGTATCGAGCGCGCGAAGCCCTTTTTCGACGTATTCGTCGTAAGTGAGCGTATCGAATTTTTTTGCGTTCGGGTTTGTCTTCGGATCGCTGTCGTAAATACCGTCGATATTCTTTGCGAGAAGAAGTACTTCCGCCTGAATTTCGCAGGCTTTAAGCGACGCGCCCGTATCGGTAGTGAAAAACGGACTGCCCGTTCCGCCGCCGAATACCACGACTTTGCCTTCGCTTAAATACCTTTTTGCGGTCTTTACGTTATACGGTTCGCCGATTTTGTCTATCGCGAGCGCAGTCATCACTCTGTTATCCACGCCCTGACGATCGAGCGCGTCGGAAAGCGCAAGCGCGTTGATGACGGTCGCGAGCATACCCATATAGTCCGCCGACGTCCTGTCCATTTCGTCGCCCTCTCTTCCCCGCCAGAAATTACCGCCGCCTACGACCACGCCGATCTCGACGCCCGCTTTATTTAACGTCGCTATCTGTTTCGCGGTCGCCGCGAGCGCGGACGAAGAAAAACCGTGGCGTTTGTCGCCGGCAAGGCTTTCGCCGCTTATTTTAAGTAAAATTCTTTTATATTTCGGTTCCATAATCTACGCTTGATTTATGAAAAGAGCCGCTAAAAAATATCTCCGGTAGAAACCGTGTCGCGCCGAGCCTTTGGCGAAGAATCTCCCGGAAGGGGCGAACAAACGTCGTCGTTCCGATTAACGGGATTGCCGCGCCTCGCCCGCAATTACGGTTACTGTGAAATATTTTTTAACGACTCCTCGTTAATTATTTACGCATTGCGTCTACTTGAGCCTGTACCTCGTCGGCAAGGTTCTCTTCTTTCTTCTGAAGACCTTCGCCCATTTCGTAACGAACGAATCTTCTTACCGAAATCTTTTCGCCGATCTGAGCGGTCGCCTCGATAACGAGTTGTTCTACCGTCTTGGACGGATCTTTTACGAACTTCTGGCAAAGCAGGCAGTTTTCGTCGTAGAAAGTCTTGATTCTGCCTTCGACCATCTTTTCGACGATCTTTTCGGGCTTGCCTTCTTCGAGAGCCTGCGCTTTAAGTATAGCCTTTTCTTTTTCGATTACGTCTGCGGGAACTTCTTCCTTGGTAACGTAAAAGGGAGCGGCAGCCGCGATCTGAAGCGCGATGTCGTGAACGAGTTCCTTGAACTTATCGCCCTGCGCAACGAAGTCGGTTTCGCAGTTTACTTCGAGAAGTACGCCTACTCTTCCGCCCATGTGTATATAACTGTCAACGATACCTTCGGCTGCGATTCTGCCCGCTTTCTTTGCGGCTTTCGCTATGCCTTTTTCTCTCAGATAGTCAACGGCTTTTTCCATGTCGCCGTTGCATTCTACGAGCGCGTTCTTGCAATCCATCATTCCCGCGCCGGTTCTCTCTCTCAACGTTTTTACGTCGTTAGCGGTGTAATTCATAGTAAAAATCTCCTGAAATTATAAAGTGTTAAGCCGGCGATTACGCGTTTTCGGCGTTTTCTTCCGGATCGCCCGCTTCCGCGGCTTCGGCAAGTTCGACGGCGGGAGTTTCTTCTTCGTCGACCACGTTACGTCTTACGGCGTCTTCGCCCTGCTTGGCTTCGATAACCGCGTCGGCGATGATGGAAGCGATAAGTTTAACCGCCCTGATAGCGTCGTCGTTACCCGAAATAACGTAATCTACGAGATCGGGATCGCAGTTCGTATCGGTAATCGCAACTACCGGGATATTGAGTTTTCTCGCTTCCTTAACCGCGTTGAGTTCGCAGTTGGGATCGACGACGAACATTACGCCCGGAAGCGCTTTCATATCTCTGATACCGCCGAGGTTGTAGAGAAGTTTATCTCTTTCGGCTTTAAGTCCCAAAACTTCTTTCTTGGGAAGAAGGTCGAATTCGCCCGTCTTTTCCATATTGTCGAGTTTGTTGAGTCTGTCGATTCTCGTTCTGATCGTCTTGAAGTTGGTAAGCGTACCGCCGAGCCATCTTGAATTGACGTAGAACATACCGCATCTTTCGGCTTCCTGCTGGATAGCCTCCTGAGCCTGTTTCTTGGTGCCGACGAAAAGTACGGTCTTGCCGTTCTTTACGGAATCTACCACGAACTTATACGCTTCTTCGATAAGATCGACCGTAATCTGAAGGTCGATGATATGAATACCGTTTCTTTCGCCGTAGATGTACTTTTTCATCTTGGGGTTCCATCTTCTCGTCTGGTGGCCGAAATGTACGCCCGCTTCGAGAAGTTGCTTCATAGAAGTTACTGCCATAATTTATCCTCCGTTATTCCTCCCCGGATTTCCGATATAAGCCCTTACACCCCCGCGACCTGAAATTTTTATTTTCGCCGAGGCACGAAAAGAGCAAAAACCCGAGTGTGAATTTTATAGCCATATCATTCTATCATATTTATATCGGAATTGCAAACGTTTTACGGGCGTTTACGACCTTAAACCCGAATTTTTTCGCATTTCACCGCCGAAAAACGGCTATTCTACCGCGGGTAGAGAGATTTTCGGCTTTTATACCGGCCGATTACCGTCGGTAGAGAGATTTTTACGTTTTCCACCGCGGCGACGGGCAAATATAGAGTTTTTAAGACGCGTCGTAGGTTGAAAAAGAAACGTATGCGGCGTATAATATCTTCGTAATCCCCGTCGCGGTTATCCCGCGGCGCCGAAAAAACACCGACAAAGTTAAAATATACAGAGGTAAAGCATTGAGAAAATTTATTTTAAGCGCGGACGCGGGCTGCGACCTTCCGTCCGAACTTACGAAAAAATACGACGTTAAAATATTGCCCATCAACTTTCTGGTCGACGGCGAAGAATATTCGTCCGACGACGGCAGAATGTCGATGCCGCTGCTTTTCGAAAAAATGAGAGCGGGCGCGAAAACCGCCACGTTCCAGCCTAATCCGACGTCGGCGGAAGAATACTTCGAAAACCTTTTAAGTTGCGGGTACGACGTTCTTCACTTATCGATGTCGCATCAGATGAGCGGCACTTACGAAACGCTCGAAAAACTTTCGCAGACGATCAACGCGAAAAGCCGGAATAAACTTTACGTGGTCGATACGCTTTCGCAGGGCGCGGGATTCGGTCTGATTGCGATCATGACGGCGCAAAAATCGGACGAAGCCGATTGGGACGCCGCATCGGCAAAAGAGTACGCCGAAAATTTAAGGCTTAACGTATCGCACGAATTTACCGTCGACTCTCTTACTTTTCTTGCGAACGGCGGACGAATATCCCGTCATCTGGCGGCAATCGGCAATCTTCTGAAAATAAAACCCGTTCTCGGCGTAGACGACGACGGAAAGATTATCGTCCGTAGAAAAATTATAGGCAGAAAGCGCGCTCTCGACGATATGGCGGCAAGAGTTACGGGTAATTACTCCGATTTGTCCGACACTATATTCGTCAGCGAAAGCGACTGCAAAGAGGACGCCGAATATCTGAAAGCGAAAATTAACGACAAATTGCCGTCGGCAAAAGTCGAAATACTGCCGCTGGGTCCCGTAATGGTATGTCATTGCGGCCCCGGCGTGGTTGCGGTTTTCTATACCGCGACGTCAAGAAAATAACAAGAAAATAATAATCAGGGAGATCCCGTATGAGAAACTTTATACTGAGCGCGGACGCAGGTTGCGATTTATCCGCCGAACTTTGCAAACAATACGACGTAAAAGTGCTTCCTCTCCGTTACCTGGTCGGCGGAGCGGAATATTCTTCGGACGACGGCAAAATGCCCGCCGAAAAAATATGCGAGCGTATGCTCGCCGGAGATAAAACCTCCACTTCGCAGGCAAACCCCGAAGAAGCCGAAAAATATCTGCGCGCGCTCCTTTCGCAAGGCAAAGACGTCCTTCACGTTACGATGTCGAGCGCGATGAGCGGCACTTACGAAACCATGCGTAAGACAGCAGAAAAACTGAACGAAGAGTTTGAAAATAAGATATACGTCGTCGATTCTCTCTGTCAATGCGGCGGTTACGGGCTTCTCCTGATACTCGTAGCCGATAAAGCGGAAGAAGAAAACCTCGACGCCGAAAGCGCGAAAAATTACGCCGAGGCGACGCGTCTTCATATACTGCACAATTTTTCGGTAGATTCGCTGACTTATCTCGCGCGCGGCGGAAGAGTTCCGTCCTATCTTGCCACGATAGGCAATCTGATAAAGTTAAAGCCCGTTTTGCACGTGGACGATTCGGGCAAAATAGTAATGCTGAAAAAGATCATCGGCAGAAGGCGGGCGCTCGACGACATCGCGGCGAGATTTGCCGCGACCTACAACGGCTCGTCCGAAAAAGTCATAATCTGTCAGGCGGTATGCCCTGACGACGCCGAGTACGTAAAAAACAAGATAATCGCCTTATATCCCGACTTAAACGTAACGATATTGCCGCTCGGACCGATCATAGTGTCGCATAGCGGACCGGGAACTCTCGCCCTTTTCTTTACGGCGGATTCCCGCATGGAATAATAAGCGCGCACGTACATTTTCACATAAAGAGAGCGGGCGGAAGCAAAATTTTTGCTTCCGCCCGCTCTGCTTATATTATACATTTTTTAAGTCGTAAATTTTCCGGCAATATAAGTAAGCACCGCCGTTTCGTCATCCGATTTTATAAATTTAAGGTTATAGCCGTACTCCGAATGAACGAAATAATAAGCATCCCCGCCTTCCGAGCCGTAATAGAAAACGATATTTTCTATCTTCGTCGATTTCGGCGTATTTTTGTATTCTTCGAGTTTCTTCACCTTTACACGCGGAAGTTCGACGTAAATCTCGAATTCCGTATCCGCGATTTCTTCATTTTCGGTTATATTGACTTTGACGTAATACGCGACGATGTCTCCTTTCTTATAACCCGCTTCGGAATTTTTTAATTTGTACTCGTCGTACCTCTCAACGTATTCACTTTCGATAAAGGGCAAAAAATCTTTATATTCGTAATTCGTCGACGTTACGTTGTCTTCTGTTATTTCGACGGTTTTCAGCGCGGAAGACGAAAAGCATGCCCCGCCGCCCCTTTTGTTCGCGACGTGATAGCAAACGATTGCAAACGCAATAAGAAACAACGCCACGGCGACCGTAATCAAAGTCTTTTTCCGATTATTTAAGCCTGCGTCCGATCCGGCGGACGAGCCGCCCGCCGTTTCGACTGCCGCTACCGTCGCTTTTTCGGCGACCCGCGTTTTATTCATATATTCTTTGGCTTTGCTCGTCGCGCTTATATCGGGCGATTTTTCTTCGCTCGTATACGCCGAAAAAAGTTCGCTTAATTTTTCATCCTTACCGTTTTTCATATTTCACCTCTCACCGTTATAACAACAGTTCGAGCCGTTTTGTCCACAGAGCCGACTTTTCATAAATTCTTCGGCTTCGGCGATCTTCTTCGCAACGTAAGATTTCGACATGCCCACCTCTTTCGCGATTTCGCGCACCGTCATATCGAGAAAATATTTAAGATATATCATCTGCTTCACGATGGGCGGAGCAAGCAAATCCATAAGCGTTTCGACGAGTATTTTCGTTGTTGATTTTTCTTCTTCGTCGTCACCCGAAGCCAACGCGTAAAATTCGTCTATATCTTCCGTCTTCTTATTATTTTCGGCTTTGAGTGTATTCAGAGCCGTATTTCTTACTATTTTAAGCGCCCAGGCGCACGGGTTTGTTCCCTTTTTATATTTGTTTGCGCTCTTTACTATTTTAAGGAAACTATCCTGAACGACGTCTTCCGCGACGAACTTATCCCCGACCACTCCGCGCGCGACCGCGAGCATGTTTTTACCTAAGACGTCGTACAGCATATCCACACCGGCGTCTTTACCCTCTCTTATCAAAGATAGAGCGTATTCGGTTTTTTCGTAAATTTCGCGGTTCAAAATCGTTCGTCCTTCGTAAAATCGTTTAATTTCATTATATCCGAACGAATTTTTTTTGTAAAGCGAAAAATTTTATATTTCGCGGACAAAATACGAAAAGCGATTGTTGTATAAGTAAATAACTCGTTACGGAGGCAATCGCAAATGAAAAAGAAACCCGTTTTATACGTCGTTATCCTTTGCCTGTGGGCATGCTGCCTGGGCGTTCTATGGTTTGCTTACGCGAAAATCGTCGCGGGGCTTCACGGATACACGGTAACGACAAAAATACTTATAATCGTTTTACTGACGATAAACACCGTCGCGCTGTCCGCGCTCTGGCTCGGAAGCGTAAAAGATCTGACGTTTTCGGTCGCGTACGCGGTTTTACGCAAAAAATTAGAAAAACGCTACGCCGAGATAGAAGAAGTTACGGCAGACAACGAAACCGCGCCGAGATTTTTGCTTTTATATTGTACCTGCAACGACTTCAACGCCGCAGCCCTTTCGGCGTGCAGAAAGCAGGATTATCCGAACTTTACGACAATAATTTTAGACGACAGTTCAAAACCCGGGTATATAAACGAAATAAACCGTTACGCCGCCCTTCGCGAAGGCGTAGAGGTTATACGGCGTGAAAATCACGTCGGTTACAAGGCGGGCAATCTCAACAATTACCTTGCCGATAGGACGGACTACGACTATTTCGTTGTTCTGGACAGCGACGAAATCATTCCGAAAAACTATATACGCAAAGTTCTTAAATATTTTGCTTACGATAAAAATTGCGGAGCGGTTCAGGCAAGGCACGAGGCGCAGAAAGGCAACAACGTCTTTCAACGGCTTATGGGGCTTTGCGTAGGCAGTAACGGCAAAACCGTACAGGTAATTAAAAACTTTTACGGCGCGAACGCGCTTATCGGACACGGCATGACCGTAAGCCGCGAATGTTACGAAAAAACGGGCGGTTTCCCGCTCGTCGTCGCGGAAGACATCTCATTTGCGGTGGATATAAAAAACGCGGGACTGAACGTAATATACGCCCCGGATATACTTTGTTACGAGGAATTCCCCGTCAATTACGTTTCGCTTAAAAAGCGGCAATGCAAGTGGACTCAGGGAAACCTCGAATACATGAAAAAATACAACCGCGAAATCAAAGAAAGCAAAATGACGTGGTACGAAAAACTCGACCTTAAACTCTCGCATTACAGTCTGCCGATCGTGCCGATACTGAGTTTTCTGCTTTCCGTATGCACGATTTGTTTAGGCGTTCTCGGATACCCCGTTATTCGCTACTCGCTTATCGTATACGCAGTAATGATACTTTTCTTATGCTCGCCTATGATACCCGATTTTTTCGTGTACAACAAGAACAGAAACGCGTTTTTGCTTCTTCCTTACTTTATAATAAACGTAGCGACTTACGCGTCGCTCGCGCCGATGATGCTGAAAACCGTACTGCTCGGCGTTTTCGGCAAAAAGGCGACGTTTATAGTAACGCCGAAAGAGTCGGAAAATTTCAGCGTTTTCGAGGCAATAAAATATACTTTCGATTCGCTCGTTTTCGCTATAACGCTCGGAGCGTTATCGCTTATCGCGTGCGGAAGTTTACTGCCGGCAATCTTCGTAATCGCGGGGTGTTTCGCTTCGCCGTTTATAGTAGCGTTGTCGAATATATCGTTACCACCGAAAAAAGACGGCTGCCAAGCGGCAACCGTCCGAGAAAGAAAATCCGAGGGTTAGAGAATTTCGAGGTTTTTGCGGAAAATACGTCTGAAATCGTTGGCGGCGTTGAGCGCGTCTTTAATCTCGAGCGACGCGTCGCCTTCGACCTCGGTTTTCATAATGACCGAATCGCCTAAAACGTCGCAGTTAAGTCCCGTTACGCAACCCGACATACTTCTGTCGAGGCTTTCCGCTATGCGGAGCATAACGCCGAGTTTACGGATGGCGTCTACGTCTTCTTCGGTTATGAATTCTTTGAATCGTACTATGTCGCTCATCTGGAAATCGTCGTTTTTATGTACCGACGCAACGAGCGAAGCCATTACCATTTCGCGATTGGTAAGACCGTAAATACTCGCGTTCTGAATGATATACGCGGTGTGTTTTTCGTAATCGTAATACTTGATCGCCGCACCCGAATCGTGCAACGTCGCCACCACTTTAAGTATTTTCAGGTACTGACGTGGGAATTTATGCAAAACCCTCAATTGTTTGAAAAGTTGTACCGAAAGGTTGACGACGTGATCGACGTGCTTCGGATTGCAGTTATAAAATTTTACGAGAGTCTGCAAACTGTACGTCAGAACGTCGCTTATCGGTTTTTCTACGGTGATCGGCATAGCGTAGTTGAACATTATTCCCTCGCGAAGACCGCAACCGGAAATTGCTATCTGCTCGAACCCTACGTATTTTACGAACGCCGAAATAGCCGCAAGAGCGCTCGGAAGAATATCCGCGCGTTCGGAAGAAATACCCTTGATTCTCTTTTTCTTGTCGAGATCGAGTACTTTAATCATATTGTAAACGTCGTCGAATTCGTTTACCGAAATACGATAGTTGTGAACGTTGTTAAGAGGGCTTCTCTTCATGAGTTTGCAGAGTTTGCAAAGGCTTCTGAAAGAGCCGCCGACGCCGATAAGTTGGGTTTCGGGATCGAGTTCTTTAAGCCATTCGATACGCTTCAACTGTTCCACGAAAAACTCTTCTACCTTCGCCGCCTGCTCTTCGGGGCGAAGCCCGTCCTGCGCGAAGAGTTCGGTAAGCGTAACCGCCCCGAAAGGCAGAGTTTCGTAATTCAAAAGATTTTTTCTGACGTATCTTACTATTTTCGTACTGCCGCCGCCTATTTCGAGAATAACGCCTTTGGGTACGTCCATAGTGTTGATAACGCCGCGATAGACGTAAATCGCCTCTTCTTCGGCGGTTAAAACCCTGAACTTGATTCCGCAGGTCGTCGCCACTTCGTCAAGAAAACTGCGCTGATTTTTCGCGCGTCTTACCGCCGCCGTAGCGACCGCTATAATCTTTTCTATGCCGTAGGCGTCGCAGAGTTTACGGAACATTTTAAGCGTGCGCATAGTTTCGGCTATGCGTTGGGGTTTCAGAAACCCGTCGCGTTCCATATCTTTACCGAGCCTTACGCTCTCTTTAATCTGATCCACCACTATAAAATGCCCGTCGCCGAGCATTTCTACGATAACTAATCTTGCGTTGTTCGATCCGAGATCGATAATACCGATTTTCTCCACGGAATACCTCTTTACAAAATAATTTGCCGTCGGCTGCGACGCCCTTGCTTCAGACGCCGTAATACACGCCGCGACGACAATAATTCAATACTTATTTTATTCGCGTAGATAATATCACACAAGTCGATATTTTGCAATACTCTTTTTTCACCTTTGTGCAAAATATTCAAGTTTTCGTGCATTTTGTCGCCGTTTTTTCGGTTTTTTCACGCTTTTTATCGAAGTATTGCTCGATTTCACGCGAAAAGAATTGAAAAATCGAAAGCGCGAGCAGAAAGCCGCCGAAAATTCTGCTCAAAATTTTACCGTCGATTTTCGCGGCGGCGAAACCCCCGCCGAGCGACACCAGACACGCGGGAATTATTATCCATAGCAGCCCTTCCTTTTCAACTCGCTTGTTTTTGATATGCACGATAAGCGAAACTATCGCCATCGGCGCGAACGCAACGAGATTTACCGCCTGCGCGACTTTTTGTTTCACGCCGAAAAATATCGTAAGTACGGGGATAAGCACCGTACCGCCGCCCATACCCATTCCGCCGAGCACGCCCGAAGCGACGCCCGCCACGACCAACAAGATAATTTTTAACATAGACCAACCCTCTGATATCGATTTATTTTTTGACCTCTTCCGTCAACTTCGCTACGCTCGTTGCCACCTTCCCCGATAGGGAAGGCATAGACGCAAGATGTCATTGCGAACGAAGTGAAGCAATCCTGAAGATTGGTGTACGAGCGACTATGCAATCGCTCCGCCGTTTAACAACGGGATTGCCGCGGTCGTTACACTCCCTCGCAAAGACAATTTTGTTATCCTGAGCAAACTTGCGAAGGATCGCCCGGAAAGGCAAAACCTGCGGACTTAATACTATTCGTAACGTTTACTCCGATGGTAAAGCATTAGTTACATATCGTCAGAAAAAGGCGAGTTTTACGCCCGCCGCAAACATTACGAGCGCGAATATACGCGTAACCCACTTCGAACTCAACTTGCCCAGCAGATACGCCCCGATTATTCCGCCGCCGACTATCCCCGCCCCCGACGGCAAACCGATTTTCCAGTCGAAATAGCCTTTGGCTATATATATCGTAGCCGAAACTATCGTTACGGGTAAAATCACCGCCAGGGCGGTGGCGTGCGCGACTTTCGTCTTCATTTTAAGCAAAAACGTCATAAGAGGAACGACGATCATCCCTCCTCCGCCGCCGAAAAAACCGTTGGCAACGCCCGTAGCCACGCCCGTAAGTATCAGGTATAATTTATTTTTGAAATTTTCGCTCATATCACGGATATTATCGCCCGTTTTACCGAAAAATATCACGACTGCACGAAAACGCCGCCGCTTTTCCGGTAAAATTTTGAAGATTTTTATATAATCGTCGCAAAAAATATTGCGTTGAGCAAAAAAATATAGTATAATGGACGAGTATAAAAATAACTTGGGACTTTGCGCGCGTATATAATGTCAGCGCGACGCAGGTCAATAAGGTGCAGACATGACAAAACCTGACAAAAAATTTAACCTCAAAGCGTTCGTATCGCTTATGATCGTTCTCGTGCTGTCGCTCGCCCTCGCTTTTTCTACCGCTTGCGCGAAAAAGACGACTTCGAAGAACAGTACTTCCGACGATTCTTCCAAGGAAGAGGAAGAAAAACCGACGGACAAGCAGACGCTTCCTAACGGCGACTTCGAATGGTATACCGACGACGTATCCGCCTCTTCCCCGTACAGCACGGGTATCAAATGGTCAAGATACCTCGGCGGCGATTCGCCGAACAAGGCCCCCTCGTCGGAAGGCAGATACGGCATAATCGATACTTCCAAATACGGAGAACTCGACAATAAATACAAACCCGAAGACAAATCCAACCCCGACACGCCGACGATAGCCGAAGGTACGAAGTATCTCGACGAAAACGTCAAGCAGGACGGTAAAAAAATACTCGTTATTCAGAACAAGTATAAAACCACCGGTACGGCGCAGTATATGTCGCCGTCCAAATCGGTTTCTATACCCGCGGGTTCGGTAGGCGTGTTCTCGGTTTACGTTAAAACGAAAGATATCTCCGCCCCCAACTCCGACGAGCCGACGGGCGCGTATATCAGACTTACCGGCACGGTAGGTTCTTCGATCGACCCCGTCTATATCGAAAACATCGATACGAAGGGCGCATGGGTCAGATATATCGTTACCATAGATCCGTCCGTAACTTCTACCACTTCTATTTCGTTCGCACTCGGCCTGGGCAAAGGTAACGAAAAGAATATGTCCGGTTACGCCGAAGGTTTCGCTTACTTCGACAACGCTTCGTTCGTCGTAGTCAAAAAATCCGAAGCACCCGCCTCGGCGGACGCCAGACTCGATTATACTTCCGCTTCCGGAGCGTACGTGGCGGATGAGAAAAACGCCATTTCGGAAGGCGTCACCGAAAGAACGATCAACGTCAACTTTGCGGACACTTACGTATCCAAGACCGTAAACGGAACCGGCGACTACAACGAAATACGTACGGATAAGACGAACGGCGTATCAAACAAAGTTATGAAAGCGGGCGACGCGAACGCTTCGGACGATTTCAAGGTCGGTTACGGTAACGCCACTCTTAAACTCGACGGCAAAGACGAAGAAGTAACGAACGCCGTTTACATGGTATTCCCCAAAACGGGTAAAGACGGCAAAGCGGTATTCGGTTCTTCCTACTCCTACACGATCGACTCCGTCGGAACCGACGCCCTTTCGGTAAAAGGCGCCGACTATACGAAAGACGAAAACTCTATTACTTATTACAGACTTTCGTTCCTTGCTAAGGTAAAAACCGCCGCGTCTTCCCAAAGCGGCGCATCCGTAGTCGTTATGGATAACGGCAAAGAAAGTTCGAGCGGCAAGTTCTCTTACTTCACGACCGCCGAAGAAGACGGAAAGTACAACGACGGTTACGTCAGATACACTCTCTATATCTGCACCAAATACGAATCCGACATGAATTTCTCGGTTAAATTCAGTTTCGGTCCTACCGACAATACCGACGACCCGAGAACCCTTCCCACCGGTTACGCTATATTCAAAGACTTCACGTTCGACATGCTCGACGGCGACAAAGTCTATAACGAAGCGACTTCGACCAACGTCGTAAAACTTTCTCTTATCGGCGAACACCTCGAAGATTACACCAAAGACGACGATACGAAAGAAAAAGACAGTTACAACATAACCGTTTCGGATATCGACGCGAAGACCGTTCTTCCCAGACATGCGGTTAACGTATACGATTCGAACGCTTCCGTTAAAATTCTTACGGAACAGGACGGCAATCAGATAGGTATCGTCAACAGCCAATATCGCGCAGACTACCCCGTTTCTTATCTCGGCGCGGCAGGTATTCTTAAAGATCTCGAAGAAAAGATTCAGGGCGATAACAAACACGTTCAGGCGTTGATGGTTGCCAATAATAAGGGCAACGCCGAAACCGTACTCTATACGACCGAAAAGACGATTACGTCGAACGGCTCTGCGGAATTCGCAATCAAAGTACGCGTTGACGAAGGGCAAACCACGGCAAATATAAGACTCTTCAAAATAGCGACGCTCGAAAGCGGCGAGGAAGACGGCAATTTAAGCCTTAATATAAAGAACGGCGAAAGCGCGAAAGACTACGTTGCGTCGGTCAAAGTCACAAATAATAACGCGGCAGGTCTTGACGGCTGGACGACTATCCGTTTCTTCGTTAAAGCCGGCGACGACGCCATGAAACTTCGCCTTGAATTCGGCGTAAGCGGCGGCGCGGCGTTGTTCGACCTCGTAAGCGATTCTAAATCGGTAACCACCGAAGACGAACTTAAAAACGCGTTTGACGATTACAAGTTCGACGGAAAAGGCGTAGAAGCCAGAACGGGTTACTACTACAAAAACGAAGAAGACGTCGGCAAAGAAAACAAACGTCTTAAAGATAAAGACGGAAAAGTCCGCACTATCGAACTCGACGCCGAAACCCTTTACGCTTACGCTCTGCCGAAGACCGTAACCGCCGACGTTACCGACGAAAACGCAACCGTCCGCCTTTACCGTTTCGACGTTAAAGATTACGTTATCGAAACGGCAGACGACGGCGCCGATGACGACGACGGCGACGACAGCAACGATACCCCTGCAAAGACGAATACCGAAAGCGGCAAGGTCGCATGGCTCAATATCGTATCCATTATAATAGCGGCGGTCATCGTAGTTGCCCTTCTCGCGATAGTTATCAAGAAATTCGTTGACGACAGAAAACGCAAGAAAGCCAAAACTCAATCTTATTACAGCGGTTACGACCAAACTTCGGCGCACGAAAACGGCAGCAGATACTCCGTAAGAAACGCAAAGAAAGGCCCGAAGTCTTCCGACGCTAAAAAATCGACGGTAACCGTTCAGGCTCCCGATGCGGAAGACGAAGCGACCGCTTACGACTACGGCGACGGCGAAACCGAAGACAAAAACGACGGCGACGACGAATAATCGCTAAAACTTAAAATTCAGGCGGCGTGGCAAAATTGCCACGCCGCTTTGTTTATTTGTAATGACAGTAAACAAGCACGTCATTGCGAAGGAGTGTAACGACTGTGGCAATCCCCGCAATAAAGGTCGGAGTGGCTTACATGGACGGATGCTCCAATCTTCGGGTTTGCCACGCCCCGCAAGGGGTCTCGCAAAGACAATCGCGCTATGCCAGGCAAAAATAATACGAACCTTGCCAAAACACCGCTATTTCCGTGCTTTTTTGCAAATTCTCGTTTGAAGTACGTATAGTACGTCTGCACTCGCCTTTACCAAAAATCATCGAAAATATCGGTGTTTTGGTTGCGGGCAAGTCTGACGGCGTATTTTTAGACTAAGACAAGGCGTGCGAACGGATTAATACTTGACGTATAAGCCGCAAGCAGAACGAAGTATTAGTCAAAAATACGTCGTCAGACCATGGTTCATATTATTCTTGCCTGGCATAACGAACGCCGCCGAGTTTACAAAAAACCGGCGGCGTTTTGGCGAGGTTCGTATTATTACTGCCAAGCCATCGTCTGTATTTCGTTCAATCACATACGCTTGATCGCTTCGGCAAGTTTTTCGCCGAGTAATCTATGCCCTATGTCGTTCGGGTGTAACCCGTCGGCAAAATTCTCGTTTCCGTCCGGCGTGTTAGGGTTAAGATCGCCGTCGTTCCAAAAATCGACCGACTTCAGACCGTACTTTTCTACGATTGCCTTTTCGGCGTTATAGTACTCCGCAAGCGGTTTACTTCCTTCCGCCTTACGCCCGTTTTCGCCGTTCGTAGACGTTTCGTTGTATCTGCGCAACGGATATACTACGACCACCTTATCTTTGCCGTAAATCGACGTAAGATATTCCATAAGCGCGTCGTACGCCCCGCAAAAAGTCGCGGGGTCTTTATCGCCTATACGACCGAACGGAGCGTCGCCGTGTCCGAAATCGTTCGTTCCGCCGAACACTACGACCAGGTCCGCGTCTTTATCCATTTTCTTCGCGCGAAGCAAAAAATATTCGTCGCAAAACGCTTCTGCGGACGGTGTAATCTGCGGAGCGATACGTGTTCCGCCCACCCCGAAATTTACGGCTTTTGCGCCGAGTTTTTTCGCGCACACTTCCAAATATACGTTTTCTTCATTAGTCGCGCCCGCCCCCTGCGTTATGCTGTCGCCTAAAAATACTATTTTTTTGCCGCGTAAATCCATATAATACGACTCCGTATTTCAAGTATCGGAACAATTATATATTTTAAGTCGCCGTTTGTCAACGAAACCGAATACGAAACAAAAATACGCCGGGCGGAAACTTTTCGGTTTCCGCCCGGCGCTTATCGTTAAATTAAATAAATTACTTAATGTTAGCGAAGTATTTGATAGTTCTTACCATCTGCGAAGTATAAGAATTTTCGTTGTCGTACCAGGAAACTACCTGTACCTGATAGGTGTCGTCGTCGATCTTGGAAACCATAGTTTGGGTAGCGTCGAACAAAGAGCCGTATCTCATACCGATAACGTCGGACGAAACGATCTGATCTTCGTTGTAACCGAAAGATTCGGAAGCGGCAGCCTTCATAGCGGCGTTGATTCCTTCCTTCGTAACGTCTTTACCCTTAACTACCGCGGTAAGGATAGTGGTCGAACCGGTGGGAACGGGAACGCGTTGAGCCGAACCGATGAGTTTACCGTTGAGTTCGGGGATAACGAGTCCGATAGCCTTTGCAGCGCCCGTGGAGTTGGGAACGATGTTAGCGGCGCCCGCTCTCGCGCGGCGAAGGTCGCCTTTACGATGAGGTCCGTCCAGAATCATCTGGTCGCCCGTGTAAGCGTGAATAGTGCTCATGATACCCGAAACGATGGGAGCGTATTTATTAAGCGTGTTCGCCATAGGAGCAAGACAGTTGGTGGTGCAGGAAGCAGCCGAAATGATCTGATCTTCCGCAGTCAAAGTCTTTTCGTTTACGCTGTAAACGATAGTTTTAAGGTCGTTGCCCGCAGGAGCCGAAATAACGACTTTCTTCGCGCCAGCCTGAACGTGAGCCATAGATTTTTCTTTCGAGCAGTAGAAGCCCGTGCATTCGAGAACTACGTCTACGTCAAGTTTACCCCAGGGAAGATCCTGAGCCTTGGGCATAGCGTATATGGTGATTTCTTTACCGTCGACGGTGATCGAACCGGGAACTTTAACGGTCTTTCCGTCTTCTTCGAAAACGGGTTCTTTGTACGAAACGGTGTGAAGGTTTTCGCCTATTCTGCCGCAATATCCGCCCTGAGCGGTGTCGTACTTCAAAAGGTCTGCCAACATTTTGGGGCTGGTAAGATCGTTTATAGCGACTACTTCGTAGCCTTCCGCGCCGAACATCTGTCTGAACGCAAGACGGCCGATACGGCCGAAACCGTTAATCGCAACTCTAACATTTGCCATTTTTATATCCTCCGATATTGAATTACTTGATTTATTAAACGGCTTGGCAAGCCTTTTCGCCTACCCCGTTTATTTCCGCATATATTATATATAAAGTATAGCGCAAAGTCAATCGTTTTTAGCGGTTTTTTACTATTTTTGCCTTATTCGGAATATTTATGCCGTACACCACACAAGAACGATAAACGAAAATTTTTTAATTCTCTATTGCCAAAACCGCCGACCCGTGTTACAATTGAAAAAAGAAAGGAGGAAAATTATATGAAAAAACTATTATCAATCGTAATCTGTATATTTTCGATTCTTGTTTTGTGCTTTGCGGGATGCAACAATAAAACGGCAACGCCGAATACTTCGCCCGAAGACGTTAAAATAAATAACTGGGCGCACTTATCTAAGCAGGTCATATACGAAAGCAACGACACCGTTTTAGAGTTTTCTTACGGCGTATACAAAACCCCGAAATTAACCACAGAAACGAGTTATTTTTCAAAAAACGATGATGCAGACGCAGGGTATACGGCTTGTTCGATTGCCGTCGGCAGAGACGGAGAACCGCAAGAAATATCTAAAACTAATCGGCAGGTTTACGACGAAGCGTGTAAAAACGGCTATATTATGGTTATTCGCAAAATCATCAACACAAGATACGAAGAACCCGAAGCAAACGTGCAAGTCTATTTTATAACCCAAGACGGCAAAAAATATGAGTTGTCTTGTTTTGAAAACTCAAAACCGACCGTCGTAAATTTGGCAAACGGAGCGGAAAGTTACAACGCGCTTAATAAACTTGCAAAATAACGCTTGACAGCGGCGGCGATAAAATATATAATATCGTTGCTATGAAGAAAATTAACGCTAAAATAAGAACTTTATTGATATTAGGCACGCTTTCCGCCCTGCTCCTGGTCGGCGGAATCCCCATGATAATAATGGGCGCAGGTAAAAACACTTTCGTTATGATACTCGGCATCGTTTTCGTAGTATTCGACTTCTACGCATGTCCTATTTTATTTTCGTCGGCAGGCACCGTTACCTCTCTTAAACGCACCGTTCAGGCGGTCATGGTCGAACATCTCTACTCCGTATCGGATATAGCCGTACAGACCGGCAAAAAAGAGGACCTCGTAAAACAAGAGATTTTCACGTGTCTGGATAAAAGTTATATAACCGGGCTTTTATTCGACGGAACCACGCTTTCTTACAACGACAAGCGCAAAGCGGACAGGGAATTGCTCCACTGCAAATGCGAAAATTGCGGCGCGACCGTAAACTATTTTTCGGACGACGCCACCCCGGTTTGCCCGTACTGCGGAACGCCTATAAAAAGATAATTTTCAGCGAAGTTCAGCGCCCGATTTGCGGATTATCCGCAACCCGGGCGTTTTTTCGTCGCTTATCGACAAAACGGTTGACTTTGCGACGGAAACGACGTATTATAATATTGTAAAGAGGATTCACCCTATCGGTGTGAGCGTTTTGCGCGCGCAAGCGGACGGCAAATGCCTCTTTCTTTTATTTTCGCTTTTTAATTTGTTGCTTTAACTTACGCCGAATGCGAAACGCGACGAACGAGTTCAAACGCAATTATCTGTGGCTACGCACCACCCGTTCGGCGGTTCGACCATCCCGCAAAACGTAAATATACCCGACACGCAACGCGTGTTGGGTATATTTGGTGGAGCGGTAGTAACCTAAAACGAATATTATTCGGGAGTGTTTAGCAATATAGATATGTCGCCTATGGGTGGAATATCAATATTTGATAATGACTTTTGTTTTATATTCTTCTCTAAATCGAAATTTTTCGGAATAAAACAATAACGCTTATTGTTATTTCCAAATTCATTATGCGCTTCTACATAAAAGTAAAAAAGATTTTTTGCGAAGTATTGCTTATAATATAATCGTTCCATTTGCATATTGATAAAAAACTTTTCGTGAGTAGAAGCGGTTTTAATAAATTCGCAAGTGATATTTATTGCAAGGTTATGTCTTATTTCAAGAACGGATAAAGGCACACCGTCGGCGTTTACAAAATATCCGTTGCTTGTCATATCAAGCATAACCCATTTTTTCAAACTGAAATCGTAAATTTCGATAACAACGTGATTTTCCGTATCAAAAGGCGAATAAGGCATCAACCATATTCTACGAGCGTAAATACCCAAAGCAAGACAACATTCTTGCAAGATTTTCGATTTATTAAGACAGTTTATTCCTTTTTCAGGTTTGTCGAGGCAATAATCTAATAAGGCTATCGCATTACAACCGATATTATTTTGGAAGTCGCCTTTATGTGTAATTTGCGGCGCAAAAAAACTTAAAAGTCTTATTGCTTTTTCCAATTCACTTCCTTGTTTTGCTATGTCTTTCAATTTATATTTTTCTTTCAAGATTGCATATTGCGGACAAGCAAAATCATAAGTCAATTTATCGTTTATTCCGTTGTAAAAATCACAATTATTAAAAAGTATACCCTTATAAATATTTAATAATTCGTTCCAATTTTCTTGTAATTCTTTATCAGTCATAATAACTCCAAGATTTCAGATTTATCAACTATACTATATCATAAAACGATTTTATTTTCAATCATATTGATTGCCCAAACAACAATTTGGCACTGTGGCGGGTGCTTGATATAACAAGCGCGCCGCTACGCGGCACGGACAAGCACCCGCCACCGACAAAACAAAACGAATAAAGGTAAACCGATACCACCGCCGAAAAAGCAAGAACGGCAACGAAAATCGGGGTTCGCACGCAGGCTTTCCGCGAAACCCCGATTTTTTCTTTTGCCCGTTGCCTCAAACTGTGCTTTTTCTATGCGCCGTATTTGACTACCGCAAAACTACCGCTTTTGTAACAGTCGTGGGATTACGGCGTGCGCTTGTCTTGATATAAATGAGCGTTAAAACGGCGTTTTACTTTATACCCCGATACTACCGCAAATATGCCACCATTGATTGTGGCGCGTGTGCTTGTCTTGATAACAAGCCAAGCCGAAATATATTTCCTAAAAGCACCTTTCCCGTCCTCGAAAAGCATTTTACAGTTCTTACAACTTCTGCAACGCCATTTCTTCTCTTTCATTGAAGTTCCCGTATTGCGCGTACTTCTCTTGATTTCCGGTAACAACAACCATATAAAAGCCACCGTTACTACGATAAACAAAACCACCAACAAAACGTTTACAACGATATCCCACACCATAACTTCTCCTTTTTGTACTCGAATACAAAATAGTCATTGTTAAATGACTTTATGGCTGCATTATAGTCTATAAAAAATGACTTGTCAAGTATTTTTAATAAAAAAGTTGAAAATAAATGACTTTTGTTTTATAATTTTCCAAAGGAGAAGAGTTATGAATACAAAAATTATCGAACTTAAAAAACTTTTACGCGAAAGAAAAATCACCTATAAAGAACTGTCCGAAAGAACAAACATACCCGAAGGCACTCTAAAAAATATCTTTTCAGGGTTTACAAAGAACCCCCGAATCGATACTATACAAACAATTGAAAACGCACTCGCGACAGACACAAAAACGTCTGACGTCAAAATAGTAAATACTTACACTTCAAGCGAAGAAGAAGAAATATTGGATATGTACCGCAAACTTTCAAAAGAAAATAAATCGGTCATATTGAAAAATTTTTATATTCTACTTAACCCCGATGAAAGATCTGATTATCAAATCTTGAAAAATATCAAATAAGGAGAAAAACCTATGCTAACAAACCTACTCGATACCACGGAGTCTACAACGACTTTAGTATCTCTTTTACCGACAATTTTTTGGGTAATCCTTGCGATTTATATGGTAATGGCTACGATTCATTACTTTATGGTCTTTTTAATACCGTTTCATATTGCAGGTATAAATAACAACCAAAATGAAATTGCAGAAGAAGAAAAGAAACAAACAAAAATCGCGCAAGAAACATTAGACGTTGAAAAACAACGACTTCAACTCGAAGAACAGCGTTTACAAATCGAAATCGAAAAATTGAATTTAGTACGCGCAAAACAAAATCTGCCGCCTTATATTCCCAAGTCAATAGATACAAAACCGACGACAACTACCGAACCCGAACAAGAAAAACCCGCCGTATAATTTAGTCGCGCGGGCGTATATATCCGCGCATACGGATAAAAAAATTAAGACTTTTTTATATACTGCTTATGTTACAAAAAACATAAATACAGAGCATACGAATTTTCGGAACAAAACACAATGATTCATTCGCTACCCGAAAAATATGCTCGGCTATTCGTATTTTTATGTTATACGGGACTTCGAATTTCGGAATGTCTTGCTCTCGCTTCGGAAGATATCAAACCCAACTATATTCACGTAACGAAAATTAAAGATTCGACCACTAACGAAATTTTCTACCAAACGAAAAACGGCGAAGAACGAAAGGTTATCTATCACGAAAGTTTACGACCGTATATAAACGTAGAATTTTGGCAATCGCTTACACACAGAAAAGTAAGCAGACAATTTCAACCTATATACAGTCAATTCAAAAACGTAAACTTACATTCGACAAGACACACCTACGCTTCACTTGCTCACTTCGTAGGAATAGACGACAAAATCATTCAAAATCAACTCGGTCATAAAACGCTCGCTATGACGCAAGACACATATACGAACATTATGATACCGGGAGAAAGTATCATACTTTCTTACTTTGAAAAACTGAAAGAGATTATACGTTTTACAAGGTGATTTCGTCCACAAATCGTTACACAAGTTTTTCGAAAAATATAAAAAATCGCCGCTTTTCGCGACGTTACACAGGAAATTACAACGACAAAACACAAAAAAATAAGGATAATTCTTTGTGAATTATCCTTATTTTGGTGGACAGGGGTGGAGTGCGCGAGGAAAACTCGCGGCGACGGACGTTGATTTCCCGTTTTCGTACAATCCGACGGGATAGCCTCCTCGTTCATTCTACGCGCCGTCCTTGCTACGCACCACCCGTTCGGCGGTTCGACCATCCCGCAAAACGTAAATATACCCGACACGCAACGCGTATCGGGTATATTTGGTGGACAGGGGTGGATTCGAACCACCGAAGTCGGTGACGACAGATTTACAGTCTGTTCCCTTTGGCCGCTCGGGAACCTGTCCGTATATTGGAGCTGGCGATTGGAATCGAACCCACAACCTGCTGATTACAAGTCAGCTGCTCTGCCAATTGAGCTACACCAGCAATATGAACTAATGGTGCCTTAGGGCGGAATCGAACCACCGACAGAGGGATTTTCAGTCCCTTGCTCTACCGACTGAGCTACCAAGGCATATATTTTTGCCCTTAAATTTCTTTAAGGGCAAAATATGGCGACCTGGATGGGGTTCGAACCCACGACCTCTAGCGTGACAGGCTAGCGTTCTAACCAGCTGAACTACCAGGCCATATTATAATGCAAGTGTAAAGTTGTGAGTGGTGGGCCTTCTAGGACTCGAACCTAGGACCGGCCGGTTATGAGCCGGCTGCTCTAACCAACTGAGCTAAAGGCCCGTGTCTTTATCGACGTGGTCGGGGTGAAGAGACTCGAACTCCCGACCCCAAGGTCCCAAACCTCGTGCGCTACCAACTGCGCTACACCCCGTCAACGAATTACAACGCTCGTATATAATATCATATGAATTTTTGTTTGTCAAGCGTTTTTCTGATAATTTGTCAAAGTTTTTTTTCGATCGTTTCCGCCTCGTCTTCGAGTTCTTTTTTGACGCTTTCTGCCGTTGCTGCCTGCAACGAACAAACTCCGTTTTCCGCCGCAATTTCCCGCTTTCTCTTTACGTCGGATATTATCAACTCAACGATCGGAAGCGCGAATTGAGCGCAATAAAGTCCGCCCAGACAATACAAACAGGTTTTATACGCCGAAAGTCTGCCGCTTTGGCTTAAAGCGAGGCATATAAGCGCGGCGACGAGCGACAATACGGCAAAAAATACGATTCCGCTTTTTCTATCCCCGTAAAATTCGTCGCCGCCGAACGCGATTTTAGCCGAATAATAGGTTACGAGCAAACTTAAAAGCGCTAGCGCGATCGATATAATTATCCCGAAAGTCCCCGCGACGGCGTTGAGTTTTGCCGTTCTTTCGGTAACGAATTTATCCGCTCCGACCACGGGCGCGTTCAATTTATTTACGGATATGACGGTCGTAACAACGTAAACCGCCGCTGTGGCGAGCGTTACGACCGCGTTTATAAGACTTAATATTCTGATTTTTTTCATCGTGTTTTTTATATTTACTCCGTAAAAGCCCACCCTTTAGGGAGTATGCTCTCCCGTTGAAACGGGAGAGGTGGCGCGCGTAGTGCGACGGAGAGGGGGCGCCCTGCCGAGGGGACTTCGCTTACTCTCAACATGACACGCAACAAAACAACGTCATTGCGAGCGTTGGCGAAAGAGCGGATTATCGGAGAAGTTCGGATTTGAGAGATTCGCCGGCGAGAGAGTTTTCTACTCCGAGCATATCGCAAATCGTTCTTGCGATATACGCGTAAGTCGGTTTCGTGCCGAGATTTACGGGCTTTACGCGTTTACCGTAAACGAGGAGCGGAACGTATTCTCTCGAATGGTCGGTTGACGGCGTTGACGGGTCGCAACCATGGTCTGCGGTGATAAAAAGCACGTCGTCGTCGCGCATCTTCGAAGTAAAATCGTCCAACCGAGCCGAAAACTCGTTAAGGGCTTTCGCATAACCGACGGCATCGTTTCTGTGCCCGTAAAGCATATCGAAATCGACGAGATTCACGAAGCACAGTCCGTCGAAATCTCTCTTCCGGTATTCTGCGGTTTTATCCATTCCGTCATTATTATTGACGGTACGCACTGCATCGGTCGTACCCCTGCCGCCGAAAATATCGTAGATTTTACCCACTGCAAGCACGTCTTTGCCCGCCGCTTTCAGAACGTCGAGCATAGTGTCTTTCGGGGGCAAAAGCGAAAAGTCGTGACGGCGGGAAGTACGGGTAAAATTACTTTTATCGTCGCCGATAAAAGGTCTTGCGATAACCCTGCCGACGGCGTTTTTACCCGTCAGAATTTGCCTTGCGATTTCGCAATAACGGTAAAGTTCTTCGACGGGAACTACGCTTTCGTTCGCGGCGACCTGAAACACGCTGTCGGCGGAAGTATATACTATGAGCGAGCCGTCGCGCATACTCTCTTCGCCGTAGTCTTTGATGACTTCCGTCCCCGAATACGGTTTATTGCAAATCGCTTTTCTGCCCGTCAGACGTTCAAATTCGTCGATCACGTCTTTCGGAAAACCGTTCGGATAGGTCGGAAGGGGCGACGGCGAGATAACGCCCGCGATTTCCCAATGTCCGATAGTGGTATCTTTGCCCGCGCTCGTTTCGGCAAGTCTTACGTACGCGCCGATCGGCGACGCCTCTTTTTCACCGAAGTTTACGCCGTCGATATTGAACAGCCCTAATTTTTTGAGCGTGGGAACGTCGAGTATGCCCGTATCGTAGCACGCTTTGAAAGTATTGCTGCCTTCGTCGCCGAATTTCGCGGCGTCGGGGAGTTCGCCTATGCCGAAACTATCGGCAACGATTAAAAAAATTCTCATTTTTTCCTGCTCCTTATATCATTTTAATTATAAGCCGCCCTTCCGGGAGTATGCTCTCCCGTTGAAACGGGAGAGGTGGCGCGCGTAGTGCGACGGAGAGGGGGCGCCCTGCCGAGGGGACTTCGCTTACGCTCAACATGACAGTAATCAAACAGTCTGTCATCCTGAGTAAACTTACGAAGGATCCCCCGGAAAGGCAAAACCGTCGAACTTCATGTTACCGCATACACCCCGCGGCAAGCCGTGAAATTACAGATTGCGGAATTGATAGTTATACAGCGTGGCGTATACGCCGTTCTTTCGCATGAGTTCGTCGTGAGTACCCCGCTCTTCTATTCCGTCGGAGGCAAGCACTACTATTTCGTCGGCGTTTTTCACCGTAGAAAGCCTGTGCGCGACGACTATGGTCGTTCTGCCGACCGAAAGTCTTTCGAGCGCTTCCTGTATCTGCATTTCGGTTACGTTATCGAGCGCGGAAGTCGCCTCGTCGAGTATAAGCACGGGCGGATTTTTCAAAAACGCCCTTGCGATAGCCACTCTCTGCCTTTGTCCGCCCGAAAGTTTGACTCCCCTTTCGCCGACGTACGTATCGTAACCGTCGTCGAGCGACTCTATAAATTCGTCGATATTCGCGTTTTCAGCCGCTTCCTTTATCTGCTCGTCGGTGGCGTTAAAGTCGCCGTAGGCGATATTTTCTTTTATCGTTCCGCCGAAAATAAACACGTCCTGCGCTACTATGCCGATATTGCGGCGAAGGTCGTACAGACTCATATCCTTTATATCTATGCCGTCTACGGTTATTTTACCCGAATCTATATCGTAAAATCTCGGGATAAGATTGCAAAGCGTAGTCTTGCCGCCGCCCGACGGTCCGACCAACGCAACGGTCTTACCCGCCTTTATATCGAGCGACAAATTATTGAGTATAAGGTGCGCTTCGTCGTCGGTTTCCTTTTTATATCTGAAACTCACGTCGTCGAATTTTATATCGCCTTTGAGCGTTCCGACTTCGACGGGCTTCGGGCAGTCTTCTTCGGGTTTTACTTCCATCACTTCGATGAAGCGTCTGAAACCCGTCATACCCTCTTGTATCTGCTCGAAAATAGCGATAAACGTCCTTATGGGCGTGATAAGCATCGCGACGTACAGCACGTAAGACGTAAGTTCGGAAGCGGTTATCATATCGTAACAGAAGAACAACCCGCCTGCCAAAAACGCCGTAAGATAGAGTATATCCATAAAAAGCGTCATCGCGGTATGAAATCTGCTCATCGCCTTGTATTGCCAACTTCTCGCCTCGACGAGTTGCCCGTTCGCTTCGCCGAATTTTTCGAGTTCGTGTTTTTCGGCGGTATAGGCTTTGGATACCCTTATGCCCGAAACCGCGCTTTCGACCGCGGCGTTTATCTCGGAAGTTTTCTCCCTCGACCTTTTGAACGCCGACATCAGTTCGAGTCTTAATTTTACGGCAATCAACGCGATTATCGGAATAACCGCAAGCACTATAAGCGCGAGCCACGGATTTATAAGCGCAATCATTATGAGCGCGCCGATTATGGAAACTATCGACAAAAACACGTCTTCGGGTCCGTGGTGAGCGAGTTCGGAAACCTCGAAAAGGTCGTTTACGAGCCTGCTCATTATCGAGCCCGTTTTCGTTTCATCGTAGTATGAAAACGGCAATTTTTGCAGATGAGCGAACAGTTCGTTACGCATATCGGCTTGTATTCTTACGCCGACGACGTGTCCCCAGTAAGTGATTACGTAGTTCATAGCCGCTTTAAGAAGGAATATCCCAAGCAGCACGCCCGAACAAATCAACACGTAGTTAAGGCTTGCCGAGTCTATCATTTTGCCTGCGACTTTGGGGTAAACGAGATTACAGACCGACACGACGAACGCGCAAAACAAATCGATAAAGAAAAGTTTTAAGTGCGGTTTGTAATAACTCGCGAATTTTTTAAGCATTTCAATCTCCGTAAAGTATATCCTGCGCTATGTTTTTATAGAACAAGCGTTTTATCTCACCGCGCTTTCTCGTAAGCGCGAGTATCCACATAAGTTTGCATATGACGGCTTCGGGGGTCATGTCGTAAGACTCCAAAAAGCCGTACTTTTCTTTAAGGCTTTTGCCGACCTTATAGACGGTCATGTCGCTGCCTTCGTTTACGACCTGCGTACACATGACTGCGATTTTGCCTTTTTTACGCCATTTTTCGATGACGTCGTAAAAATCGAATTCTTCGCCGTCGGGAATCCCGCCTACGCCGAAACTTTCGACTATCACCGCGTCGGAAAGTTCGAAATATCTGTCCAGAATTCTCGCGTCCGCGCCGGGGGTCATCTTGAAAAGCCCCACTTTGCCGTCGAGTTTGTCGTAAAAAATCGGGGCTTTGGGCTTACGCGAACGGTCGTAAGAAATTACCGTTTTATCTTGGATAACCGCCTTATAGGGGTAGTTTATGCTTGAAAACGCGTTGTAACTTTTGCTCCTCGTTTTCTTCGCGCGCGTACCCGCTATGACCTTGCCGTCGAATACTATCTGCACGCCGTAAGCGCGTTTATCCGCGGCGTATAAAAAGGCGTCGTAAAGATTGGTCCTCGCGTCCGTCACGTCTAAATCTATCGGTTTTTGCGATCCGGTTATAACTATCGGTTTCGGACTTTTTTGTATAAGGTACGAAAGAGCCGCGGCGGTGTACGCCATCGTATCCGTTCCGTGACATATAACGAAACCGTCGTAATCGTCGTAATTATTTCTTATCGCGGCGGCGATTTCGAGCCACCTTGCGGGCGTAACGTTCGTACTGTCGATATTCATCAGTTGAACGGCGTTTACGTCGCAAAAATCCCCGACGTTTATAAAAGACAGTATCTCGTCGGTCGTAAGCGCGGGCGAAAGCCCGTTTTTACCGCTTTTGGAAGCGATAGTGCCGCCCGTCGCTATCATTAAAATTTTTTTCCGTGTATTCGTCATAACCCGATTTTAACACAAAACGCCGCAAATGTCTATGCTTTTAGTATTATTTATTTTTATATTATATATAAAAAGGGTTTGAAAGGGTTTGACAAAATTCAAGAGAAAGGCTATACTTATAACCGATTTTTTTGAGGAGCGTACACAATGGATACGAGAAGCGACGTAAGGAACATCGCGATTATCGCCCACGTAGACCACGGTAAAACGACTTTGGTCGACGGACTTCTGAAACAGAACAACGTCTTTCGCAGTAACGAAGTGGTCGGCGAAAGAGTTATGGACAGCGGCGATATTGAAAGAGAAAGAGGAATTACCATCCTCGCCAAAAACACGGCGGTAATTTACAAAAACACCAAAATAAACATAATCGACACTCCGGGACACGCCGATTTCGGCGGCGAAGTAGAGCGTATACTCTCTATGGTAGACGGCGTAGTGTTGCTCGTAGACGCGGTGGAAGGCTGCATGCCGCAGACGAGATACGTACTTAAAAAGGCGTTGTCGCTCAACAAAAAACCCGTCGTATGCGTAAACAAAATCGACAAAGGCGGCGACGTAAATCAGACGATCGACGGCATAATCGACTTGTTTATAGAACTCGGCGCGAACGACGAGCAACTCGATTTCAAAGTAATTTACGCAAGCGCGAAACAAGGCTGGGCGACGGCGGACTTAAACGTTCCGAGCGATAACCTCAACCCCTTGCTCGACGCTATTTTAACCGAAATACCCGCTCCGACGGGCGAAATGAACGCCCCCCTGCAGGCAATTATCTGTAACGTAGACTACGACGAATACGTCGGTCGTATAGGTATAGGCAGAATAGTCCGAGGAAGCATCAAAGACGCCGAAAGCGTTACGATTATACACACCGACAAAACCACGACCAACGCAAGGGTAGGTAAACTCTATCAGTTCGAAGGACTTAAAAGAGTGGAGGTTACCGACGCGAAAATGGGCGACATCATAGCCGTTTCGGGCCTTGACAAAATAAATATAGGCGAAACGATCTGCACGCCCGACTGCATAGAACAACTCCCCTTCGTCGCCATCGACGAACCGACCGTTTCTATGTATTTTATGGTAAACAACAGTCCGTTCGCGGGTAAAGAGGGCAAATACGTTACTTCCCGCCACCTGCGCGCAAGACTTTTCAAAGAGATAGAAACCAACGTTTCGATGAGAGTCGAAGAAACGGACAGCGCGGACACTTTCAAGGTGTTCGGCAGAGGCGAACTTCACCTTTCGATACTTATCGAAAACATGCGCCGCGAAGGCTACGAATTTCAGGTTTCCCGCCCGAAGGTAATCTTCAAGGAAATAAACGGCAAGTGCCACGAACCTATGGAAGACCTCGTAGTGGAAGTACCCAACGACTACGTCGGGGCGATTATGAACAAACTCGGCGCGAGAAAAGGCGAACTCGTCGATATGACCGCCGACGACAGAGGCGGAACGAAACTACAATTCAAAATTCCCGCAAGATGCCTTTTCGGTTACAGAAGCGAAATGCTCACCGATACGAAAGGCTTCGGCATAATGAGCCACGTTTTTGCGGGGTACGAAGAATACAAAGGCGACATACCCGGCAGAACGAGAGGGTCGCTCGTGGTATTCGAAACGGGCGTTACCACTCAATACGGCTTATATAACGCGCAGGAACGTTCTACGTTGTTTATCGGCGCGGGCGAAAAGGTTTACGAAGGCGAAGTAGTCGGCGAAAACTCCCGCGAAGACGATCTGGTCGTAAACGTGTGCAAACTCAAACACCTTACCAACAGCAGAGCCTCGGGCAGCGACGAAGCGTTGAAACTTATCCCCCCGACCGTACTTTCGCTCGAACAATGTCTTGAATTTATCGCGGACGACGAACTCGTGGAAGTTACTCCCGTCAGCATAAGGCTTCGCAAAAAGATACTTTCGAAAGACCTTCGTATGAAAGAATGGGCTAAAAACAGAAAACAATAAAACGATATAAAAGTTACGCCGCGGGCAGTTAAACTGCCCGCGGCGTTTTTCGTAACGCGTTAAAATTTTACGGTAGGAAATCTCAACGCCATAAACGAATCGTTGAAAACCCCGTCGGCAAATCTGCCGATTAAAGTTACCGCTTCAACGCCCGCCGCCCGTCTGCCGTAGCGGAATATGGCAAGCATTACGAGCGACAAATCGAATACGATAATAACGGTCATTATAATAGCGATTATCAAAGCCGTTTTAGGCGGAATTTTTTTGAGAATTTTATCGAGCGGACGATATATTCCGAATACCACCGCCACGCACAACAACCCCCAGAAAAGCATTATAGGGATAGTCGTTCTGCCGTTTATGTTAAGCGGCAATTCAGAATAATCCCAGAACGCCGCGCCGAGTATCTTTTCGGCTAAAAACGACAATACGTATTCGATAAACCCGCCGCCGAGCGCGCCGAGAAGATACACTTCGTATATTTTACGGCGGTTATGTAAAAGCATTATTATAAATACCGCGCCCGCGCCGTACACGAAGTTGAACGGAGTTATTATGCTTCCGTTGCAGAACATAAAGCCCTTGCCTTTTACAAGGTTAAGGAGCATTTCGTGAATACTGCCCACAAGCCCGCCGAGCATATAAATAAAGACGTATTCGGCAAAACTTATTTTGGTTTTTTGCTTTTCGGAAACGACCGCTTTGGGCGTTTCGACTTTTTCTATAATCTTTACGTTTTCCATACCGCCCTTAATTTTACGCAAACGCGAGCACTCCGTCAATACATAATACGGGCGAATGTTGAAAAATGAACACTGCCGAAAACAGTGTTCATTTTTGAAGGTATACGTTCGTTTTTACGCGGCGGTATTATCGGATAACGCCGTATTCTTTTCTTCGTCGCGCAATGCGAAGTTGCAAACAAAAGCCGCAACGTTGAACAGAGTTACGAATATAAACGGAACAAAAGCAGTGGTATAGCCGATTTCTCCGTTGATTTTCACAACCACAGCCACGGTAATACCTAAGCACATATACAGAAACGCTTGAAAGTTTTGTAAGATTACCGATATAATAAGCATAGTCAAACGGAATTTTTTAGAATTTTTCGCCATTACCAATCCGCCGAAAATCGCCGTAAGTAAAGCGGTTAAAAGCACTAACCAGCAAATAATACCACCCAATATTTTCGCCCATAAGTAGCCGCCGAAAATAAAATCGTCTGCGTTGAAAAACAACATATTCCAGCCGTTTACCGTATGTTCGACTTGCATATATCCGTCTTCCGGATAGTAACGAGACGGCATGCGTACGATATAACTACCAAAACCTATAATAATAGTAAGAGCGGCGGCAATAATCAATCCGCCCACTATAAATCTTTTCGCCTTTTTCATTTCTTCTCCTTTAGCCACATATGATTGTTTTTGAACTCGGTCTTGCGCCGTGTTTTCAGGCTAATACATTGTTCCGCGACCGTCTTATATTTGTATATTAAGGCGTTCGCGCGCCGCGTCTTACCCTAAAAACGCGACGCAAGACTTGCTCGCAACCAAAGCCCCGCTATTTTCGATGATTTTTGGTAAAGACGGCTTTGTTCGTACTCGCCCGTACGGGCGAAGTTGGATTTGCCAAAAAGCACGTAAATATCGGCGTTTTGGCGGGTTCAAACGCAATCATCTGTGGCTACGCATAACCGCGTTTTTTATTTTGTGATAATATTATAAAGGCACGGTGTGCCTTTTGTCAAGTAAAAATGGCACAACGTGCTATAATTTTTTTATGATAGAGTTAAAAGACATTCAAAAACGACTGCGGGAAGAGATAAAATCGAGCAATTTAACGCAAAAGGAGATTGCCGAAAAGTTAGGGATAAACCCGTCTACGGTGAGTAAATACGTTCGGCTCGATAAATTCCCCGCGATAGACACTTTCGCAAATCTCTGCGAAATTTTAGACGTTTCTTCCGACGATATTTTAGGGCTTAAAAAATAAATACGATAAAGGCTGCGGCGGGAATTTTAATTCCCGCCGCAGCCTTTTTAATATCGTAAAATCATAAAACTTTGGATAAAAACTCTTTTAATCTTTCGTCTTTGGGCGAAGTAAAGAACGTTTCGGGGTCGGCTTCTTCCTTTATCACTCCGTTATCCATAAAAATCACTTTCGAAGCGATTTCTCTGGCAAAGCCCATTTCGTGAGTAACCACGACCATGGTCATACCCTCCTGCGCGATTTCTTTTATAAGGTCGAGTACCTCTCCGACCATTTCCGGGTCGAGCGCGGAAGTCGGCTCGTCGAACAAAATCACTTTCGGATTCATCGCCAGCGCCCTTACTATTGCTATACGCTGTTTCTGCCCGCCCGAAAGCGTAGACGGATATACGTCCGATTTATCCGACAGACCGATTTTTTCAAGCAACGCAAGCGCGTTTTCTCTGTTGCTCGCCTTAATCTCTTTAACCGTTCTGTTCGGCAACAAAGGTCTTTTATCTTTTCTGAAAAGATTCCCTGTTTTGACGAAAAAGTTTTTACGCGCGATTTTCTTGCGCTCGCTTATCATTACGTAATTCGGCGCAAGCACGACGTTTTCGATAACCGTTTTATTGTTGAAAAGATTAAAGTGCTGAAAAACCATTCCGATGTGCCGACGATGTATATTTATATCGACTTTCATGTCGGCAAGATTTTCGCCTTCGAAGAAAATTTCGCCGCCGTCGGGGTCTTCCATACAGTTTATACACCTTAAAAAGGTCGATTTGCCGCAACCCGAAGGTCCGACTATAACGAGAACTTCGCCTTTACGGACGTCAAGGTCGATTCCTTTCAGGACCTCGTTACTGCCGAAAGACTTCGTTAAATTTTTTATACTTAAAATAGTTTCGTTCGTCATTTTGCCCTCACCTTCTTTTTGCGCGACGGCTTTCTGTCGTTATCGCGATCGCTTTTGGACAGCAACTTTTCTACTCCGCGGACAATCAAGGTAATGATAAGTACGAGCACGATGTATATCAGGCCGAGCACGATATACGGTATCATAAATTCGTAATTCTGATTCGCGGTCGCTATCTGGCGTAACGCGTTGTATAAATCCACTACGGTAATAAAACTAAGTACCGAAGTTTCTTTTATAAGGCTGATAAACTCGTTGCCGAGCGTAGGCAAAATATTCTTTATCGCCTGCGGAATAACGATTTTTATCATTCCCGCGCCGTAACCGAGCCCCAACGCCCGCGCGGCTTCCAACTGCCCGGCGTCTACGGATTTTATACCTCCGCGCATCATTTCGGAAACGTACGCGCCCGAATTCAAGCCGAATATAACCACGCCTACGTTTTCCGGATTTACGCCTTTAACTCCGATCATCGGCAACAATACGTAATAGGCGAGCAACAGTTGCACCATAAGCGGAGTCCCTCTGAAAAACGCCGTATATACCGAACAGATTTTATCCGCCAGCCTGACGATAAATTTATATTTGGGCGCGACTTTAACCGCCGCTATAATCGTACCTATCAATATGCCTATAAGCAAGCCGAGCACCGCTATTTTTACGGTTACCCACAGCCCTCTGCCCAGCATTTTCATAGTGTCGTTATGATAATTGTTATAGGAAATTTTATCTATAAAAATTTTCCATTTAAGTGACCAATCCATACAATTTCCTTTTACGCGCAAATTTTCCGCAGAAATATTCCTGCGGAAAATTTACCTGATTATTTTCGTTTCGATATATCTTTATACGTTATACGATTTTACTATCGCGGCAGCCGGAGCGTTATCTACTATAACGGCGTAAATATTGCCGTTTATAACGTCGTTGACAGCCAACGCCGCCGTATCGTATCCTTTACCCTGAATATTCGCGAATCCCTCTATATAATCGCGCGAAGTGGTTCCCGTCTGAAAACCTATTTTTTTACCAGTAAGGCTCTGAAGAACCGCCTCGACCTGCGCCTGCGTCGTACATTCGTCGAAGTCTTTGTTATCCGCCGCGACTATTACGTTGAGCGACGCTTTATAATAAGTATCGGTAAATGCGTACGCTGCGCGTTCGGGCGTTACCGTCATCCCCGCCATACCCATATCGGCGTAACCTGCGTCGAGCGACGGAAGAATCGAATCGAAATCGATGTTTTTAATGACGAGTTTCAGGTTGTGTTTTTCGGCGTACCCCGCCGCGATCTCCATATCGACGCCGTAGATTTTACCGTTTTCTACGTATTCGAACGGAGAAAACGGAGCGTTCGTCGCAACGACGAACTTACCTTCGCCCGTCGCTTCTCCGGCGTTACTGCCCGAACCGTCGCCGGCGTAGTTGTATCCGACTTTGGTTCCTTTGTTCTCAAAGTACTTTGCCAATATTTCCGCAAACTTACCGTTGTTTTTAATTTCGGTAAGATACGCGTTAAAAGACGTCTGAAGCGAAGTATTGTCTTTCTTCATCGCAAAAGCGTAATCTTCATCGCCCAACGCGACGTTAATGAGTTTAACCTTATCGGCGCCCGCGTTTTTTTTCGAACACGCCGTAAAACCGAATACGGAAGTAATACCTATAACGGCAACGGCAATCATCGTCAATAATTTTTTCATTTCGTATGAACTCCTTTCAAGTAACGTAACGACGACGATTATACGCTTTCAAAAAAAATTCGTCAAGCGTTTTAATGTATATTTTCAAGATTTTTTTGAATATTTTTTAATAATTTATTGATTTTATGCAATTATGCAAATAATATACGGCTTTATTCATTTTTGAAAGGCAAAAACCGCCGCGTGAGCCGTAAGGGCTCGCGCGGCGGTACTTAAGACGCTGATGACGATTGAATTTTATTCGGCTTGTTTTTCGATTTGTTTGCTCAAAATAAATTTAACGACGGAGTGTACGAGCGTTATAAGGGAAAGCACGAACACGGACACAACCGAACCGACGCCGTATTTTATTCCCGACGAACCTAAAATCGCGGATACCTTCGCCAGATCTACGACGTAAGCCACGAGCGCGGCGAGCGAACACACGCAGGCTATTATCGAAAATACCATTCCGCACGCGGTATACTTACCTTTATACGAGCGTAAGAATCCGCAAAGCGTAAGCGCAAGGAACAATATCGTAAGCAGAACGAGTACCGCGCTTATCATTCCGCAATAGAGCGCGCCGAATTCGTTCGGTTTGTTTGCCGCCGTATCGGTAACTTTAAGTCCGCTTATAAACGTAAGCGCCAATAAAATGGGCGAGAAATTCATTTCGCTCGTCGAAGGCGACGAATACGCCCGCATTTCGATTGCCGCTTCGCCCGCAGACGACAACGCTATTACGCAAAAGAACGCTCCCATCGCGCCGAATATGCGGCACACCAACTTTTTGGCGGGAAGATTATCCTTACCCTGCTTGATTATTTTACAGATTAATCCGCCGATCAGGAACAACGCGGCGAACGTAAGCCCCGCTTCGGTCCCCGCCGAAAGTCCGATTTTTACGGTTCCGCTCACGCTGCCGTACACGCGTGCGTCGATGTAGTTAAGGCTTTGGAAGGCGATCGCGCCCGCAATAAGCGAAACTACCGTGAACACGGCGGGGCAAAGATTGCCGTCGTCGGTTTTATGCGTCATAAACTTGACGAACGCTATTATCGACGTTATCGTACCGACGATTACGCAGACGAGCATCGCGATTCCGACAACGGTATTAAGCGCGGTTGAAACGTAAAGCCCCGTGGCGTAAACGCCGTTATATTCGGGCATCCCCGCAAGAATATCCGCAATGTCGGCGTACGCCCTGCCGAAATAGTAAAAAATCGACTCGCTTTCGGTCTGCCCGACTATCGACGTAAGATCGTCGCCCGTAGCGACGGCGGTAACTCTTAAGCAAAACGCGGCGATAAACGCGATAATTACCGCAAAAGAAGCAAGAGAAGTTCCGACGATTTCTAAAACCCCTTTAGCCTTGTCGAAACCTTTCCGGGAAGCGATTTCGCTTCGCGCGGCGTTCGCGGGTTTATACTTGATTTCGCCCACGGGTTTGCCGCACCTCGGACAAAAATTACCGTCTTCGATAACTTCTCCGCACGAGCATACGGGTTTACCGTCTACTCTCGCGCCGCAGAATTCGCAATACGCGCCGTCGCCGTCGACGTATCTTCCGCAAGACGGACAGAGAACTTTTCCGTCGAGTCTTTTGCCGCAGTTTTTGCAAAATACGGCGTTATCCGCGTTTTCACCGTGGCAGAATTGACATTCTTTCATTTTTTCTCTCCTTTTTCAACCGGTTATAATTTTCAACCGGTTATAATCGGTTGAACGGTATAATCATTATATACCGTATGCGGGCGCGTTGTCAACTTAAAACGAAAAAAGACGGAAAATTTCCGTCTTTCGTTGTTTTTATATATTTACCCTGCAAAAAACGCCCTTCCGAGAGTATGCTCTCCCTTTGAAACGGGAGAGGTGGCGCGCGTAGCGCGACGAAGAGGGGGCGACCTGCCAAGGGGGCTTCACTTCGCTAAGAACGACGCTTTATTCGGACAGAAGAATACGGTCGTTCAGTTCGCCTATGCTTTCGAATTTTTCAAGCAAATCTTTAACCGTGAGTTCCGATTTTTCTTCGCCGCTTACGTCGTATACGATTTTACCGGCGTTCATCATTATAAGTCTGTTGCCGTAAGCGAGCGCGTCGTTCATGTTATGCGTGATCATCAATGCGGTAAGTTTATCTTTTTTGATTATTTCGTCGGTTAAAGTAAGCACTTTTTTAGCCGTTTTGGGATCCAACGCCGCCGTATGTTCGTCCAAAAGAAGCAGTTCGGGATTATTAAGCGAAGCCATTAAAAGCGTAAGAGCCTGTCTTTGCCCGCCCGAAAGCGTGCCTACCTTTTGTCCCGTTCTCTCTTCGAGTCCGAGTTCGAGCCCTTTGAGAAGTTCTTTATATCCTGCAAGTTCGCTCTTTTTCATTCCCCATTTAAGCCCGCGCCTCTTGCCTCTTCGGGCTGCCAGAGCAAGGTTTTCTTCGATATTCATACCCGCCGCCGTTCCCGAAAGTGGATCCTGAAAAACTCTCGAAATATATTTCGCGCGTTTATATTCCTTTAAGTACGTAATATTTTTACCGCTTAAAAGAATCTCGCCGCCGTCCGGCGGAAACACGCCCGAAACGACGTTCAGAAGGGTTGACTTGCCCGCCCCGTTGCCGCCGATAACCGTAATAAAATCGCCGTCGTTTACGGTCAGATTTATATCGCGAAGCGCCTGCTTTTCGTTGACCGTTCCTTTATTGAAAGAGAGAGAAACGCCTTTAAGTTCTAACATTTTTTCTTACTCCTTTTCGCGAAAAAATTTTTGACGTTCGGCACGCACAGCGTTATTACGACTATTGCCGACGAAACGAGTTTGAGATACCCCGAATCAAGCCCCAGACAGGTCGCGACGACGAAAATCAGTCGGTATATCACGCTTCCGATTACGACCCCCGTAAGTTTCAGCCAGAACGCCGTTTTATTGCCGAATATAAGTTCGCCGATTATTACCGACGCAAGACCTATGACTATCGTACCCTGCGCCATGTCGAGGCTTGCCTGCCCGTCGAATTGCGAAATTACCGCCCCCGCGAGAGCCGCTAACCCGTTACTTAAAGAAAGAGCGATAAATTTCGTCAGGTCGGTGTTTATACCCTGCGCGCGCGCCATTTTTTCGTTGCAGCCCGTCGCCCTGACGGACGAACCTATTTCCGTACCGAAAAACCAGTATAACGCCGCGATTATAATAACTACGATTATCGTCGTAACTATTATGCACGAAACGTCGATATTATCTATCGGGCTTAAACCGACCAAAGTCGCGAATTTACCGAACACGGCGTCTTTGGGCGGTATGTCTACGTAGGTCGAACCTTTTGCCGCTCGCAGAATCGGAATATTTACCGAATAAAGCGCGGTCATGGTGAGTATTCCCGAAAGTATCGCGGGGATTTTTAATTTGGTGTTGAGAAGCGCCGTAACCGCTCCCGCCGCCGCTCCGGCGAGAAACGCGAGCAACATTGCGAGAACAGGATGAATACCCGTAACGACCGCAACCGCCGCGACCGCCCCGCCCGTCGCAAGCGAGCCGTCGACCGTAAGGTCGGCAAAGTCGAGTATTTTGTAAGTGATAAATACGGCGATCCCGAGTATACCCCAGGTAAGCCCCTGCGCAGCCCCGCCCGGAAGGCTTCTGAGCATAGTCATAATATCCATAAAATTCCTCCCCTCACGCGGCAGTATCGGGCTTAAAGTTTTTTATCGCCGCTATCTTTTCGTCGGCGTCTTCGCCGAACACTATCCGCGCGTTTTCTTCGTTTACGCATACGACGGTTTCTTTTCGATAATTCTCGATCGGAATATCCGAAGTCTTTTTGCCTTTGAGAATTTTTATCGCAATTTCTGCGGTCTGTACGCCGAGTTTATAGTAATTTATGCCTACGGTTGCAAGTCCGCCCACGGCGCACAACCCCTCTTCGCCCACGATTACGGGCAGTTTTTTATCCACCGTAATTTTACTCTTTACGCTCGACATATTCGACGCAAGCAGGTTATCGGTAGGGATATATACGGCGTCAACGCCGCTTACGCTCGCCGCCACGGCGGAAACGTTCGAAGCCGAATCGACGGTATAATCGGCGTATTTTATGCCGGCTTCGTCGCAAACCGCTTTCGCTCTTTTTACCTGCGTTTCCGAATTCGCTTCGCCGGGGTTATAAAGGAACGCTATCTTTTTACAATCGGGAACGATCTTGCGAAGCAATGCGATCTGCGCTTCGACCGGGTTCATATCGCTCGTACCCGTAACGTTGGCTCTTCCCGCCAGACCGACCGAGGACGGATCGGTTACAGCCGTAAACAATACGGGTATTTTAGTCGTGTTGTTCGCAAGTTTGGTCGCCGAAGACGTGGATATTCCGAGCGCCAGATCGGGTTTAGACGCGACGATCGATTTTGCGAGAGAAGTTTCGTTGTTCGTATCCCCCACGGCGTTTTTAACGTCGAAAGCGATTGTCTTGCCTTTCGATTTCGCCCAATCTTTAAGCGTGTCGATAAAGCCGTTTTTCGCCTTATCGAGCGCGTCGTGAGTGTTGACCTGCAAGATTCCGACGGTTATGTCGGCTTTTTTCCTGCAAGACGTCGTTGTTGCCGCCGAAACGGCGGTTATACCCGTTAAAAGAACGGTGAGCAGTTTTTTGAGTAAAGTTTTCATGATATTCTGTCTCCTTGATTTTCTGTATTAAAAAAGGCTCGTCGAAGTTTCCTACGATAAGCCGTTGTCCGTTTTGAGCAATGCGAAAAGTATCGTAGTTCATTCACTATGATTTGCAATATAATAATAAAGATAATAGTAAGCGGATAATAAATTTTTCATTATAACTCTCCTTATTTCAATCGTTAAAAAAAGACTTATCGAAGTTACCTACGATAAGTCTTTATTCTTTTGCTTTTTCACGCAACGCAAAAATATCGTAGTTTATTCACTATGACCGACGAAAAAATAATAATAAGAATAATATGCGTTTGCGTTGAACATAACTCTCCCTTCCGGGCGACCGTATCGCCCTTTACGTTTCCAATATACCATTACGAAACGAATATGTCAACGATTTTGCGCCGGTTTTTACAAATCGTATAATTTCGGCGAAAATCGCGGCAGAACTTACGGCGTCTTCATTTCAGGTTTCGCGATATACGCCGCGACGAAACGCAGCGCGGAACTTGCGGGCGTCGGCGAAGAAACGGGATCGATAGAAAAAGGCAAATGCGCGGATATGATAGTCGTAAGCGGCAACCCGCTCGAAGATTTACGCGTTCTTCGAAAACCGAATACGGTTATCGCGCGCGGAAAAATTTATAAACACCCCAAAGTAAAACGCAATAAAAAGGTCGATTACGAACTCGATAAATTTTTATAATTTCAATCAACGCGAAAGCGGCGACGAAAATTTTTCGTCGCCGCTTTCTGCGTTTTATACCAACAGTCTGCCCTCTTCGGTTTCGACCACTTTATAGATTTTAATCTCTTTAAGAGTGTTCGCGTCCAAAAAGACGTAGTATTCGTCGCCCGCGTAAGTTCCCGCAAATTCGTAGGCGCAGGTTTCTTTGCCGTTGCCTATCGGAACTATCGCCTTTCTGCGAGCGGTTACCGTAAGAGTGTCGTTCGCCTTGTCTTCGGCTTGTTCCATAGTGTACTTCGCCGCGAATTTACCCCTTTCGGTATGGTTCAGATAGTATTCTTCCGCGCTCATACCCGTAACGATACCCGTTTCTCTGCACACGGTGAGTTTTACGAGATCGGGATAAACGACGCAGCCGTTTTTCGTATAGGCGTAGTTGAAGTATTCCACGCCGCCCGACGTATAACGCCAGACTCTCGTCATATTTTTAAGACCCATAGTCGTTAAAAACTCTTCGGCGCGCTTTTCGGCATCGTCTTCGGTTATCTCTTCGCCCGCGCAGTTCTTATGAGCAAGGAAAGATAAAAGTTTACCGCCCTTTATAGTATATTGCGCGTAAACGTCGCCGCCCTCTTCGGTTTTGCCGAGTACGTTATAGCAATCGATTTTTACGTTCTGAATTTCGCCCGTAATTTCGACTTTTTCGATTTTATAGTTTTCGAAGTCGCGACGGAAATTCTCTTCCGCCCGTTTTGCGGATATTTCTTCGCCGCTTACGCCTTTGGCCTCGATCGCTTCGAGTCCGTCCGAAAACGGTCCGTCATAAATCATCTGCGGATAGTCCGCGGCGGATCTTTCGAGGTCGTTGAAACTCTTTACGATAAGGTCGTTCGCATTGTTTTCGGTCAGGTTCTTAAAGTCGTAATTTTCGCCTATGCTTGCCGACAAAGTCGATAAAGCCGATTTCAGTTCTACGGTTATCTCGTAGAGTTTCTGCAAGTTCTCTTCGTCTTCTTTGGTGAGTTTTTCGCCCGCTATAAGACGGTTATTGAGATATTTGGCGTAATCACCGACCTGATTTATATATTTCGAAGTATAATATTTCGATTCGTCGGTTAGCGGAATCTGCGACAGCGCGGAATCGGCGAGATTACTCTTGACCGAAAGTTCCTGCAAAAGTCTTTGTTTTCCGCTGTTATCGGTGGAAACGAAAATCTTCGACATATCCGTTTCGATACCGTCGACGTAGCCTACGAAATCGTAGAAGTTACGCGCGGAATTCTGCGAAGCGTTTATCGCGGGGTGTTCGCCGTTAAAACCTATAAGTTGAACGGCTAAAAGCGAGCCTAAAACGAGTACGGCGCAACCCAAAGAAACGACGGCGGCAATCCACCCTCCGACGCCCCTTTTATTCTTTTGCCGTTGACTCTTACGCGCGTTTTTCGCCTTGGCGTTTTCGGCTTTTTTACTCGCGACCGCTCTTGCCTTTTCGGCTTTGCGTTCGGCTTTTACGCGATTTTTCTCGGCTTTTCTCTCTGCCTTTTGCGCTTTGAGTTCAGCCGCTTTTTCGGCTTTGTCCGCCCTGATTTTAAGTTTCGCCTGCTTCTCGGCGGCGATGCGTTTCTGCCTGTCTTCTTTGCTTTCGTGTTTCAGGGCTTGCTTTTTGGCAAGGCGTTCTTCGCGTTTCTGAATTTTAAGCGCCTTTACGCTTTCCGCCTTGCGGCGCTTTGCGACCTTTGCGGCTTTCGCCTTTTTGATCTTAGCCGCCTTTGCCGTTTTCGCCGTGTTTCGTTTTTCTTCCGCATATCTCGCTTTTTCTTCGCGCCTTTGTTTGGCTGCTTTTACTTTCGCCGCCTTTTTAGCCTTGCGTTCTTTCAACTTCGCTTCGGCTTTTTCGGTACGCTGTTTTTCGTCGGTTATAACCTTATTTTTCGCCTTATCGGCGGGCTTTTTCTTTTTAATCGTCTGCTTTTTGCTCGCGGGCTTTGCGTCCTTTTTAACGCTCGTCGCGTCCGTAAAAGGCTGATCGGTCGTAACTTTTTTAAGTTCGTTTTCCGCGATTATCTCGTCGACTTTTTCGACGGCGGCGTTTTTGCGTTGCTCGTTCTTTTCGTTATTTTTATTCTTATCCATATTTCCCCCCTTACAATGCAAATACGTGTTTACCGATAGTTACAACGGTTTTACGCGAATAAATCCACTTGCTCGTCGCTACGGCGGGGTTATAATAGTATAAACTGCCGTAAGACGGATCCCAGCCGTTCATGGCGTCTTTTGCCGCCGACAACGCCGAAGCGTCCGGCGAAAGGTTTATCTGACCGTCCGAAACGCACGTAAACGCGTAAGGCTGATAGATAACGCCCGATATAGTGTTGGGGAAAGCCGCAGATTTTACTCTGTTCAGAACGACGGCGCCCACCGCGACTTTGCCGGTATACGTTTCGCCTCTCGCCTCGGCGTAGATGAGCCTTGCGAGAAGGTTGGTATCCGAACTCGAATAAGTCGAAGACCCGGCAGCAGTACCGGACGAAGTCGATATACCGAGCGCGGCGAGAGTTTTAGCCCCTACTATTCCGTCGGGGGTAAGTCCGTTTTTACGCTGAAAATATATTACCGCTTTTTTCGTAGCCGGGCCGAATATACCGTCTACGCTGCCGCCGTAATACCCCCAACGTTTGAGTTTTTGCTGAATTTGTTTGACTACGTCGCCCTTGCTCCCCTGTTTTACGGCAGCGGTTTCTACCGTCGCTTCTTCGCCGTAAGCGTACTCGTAATAACGTTTCGAGCCGACCGCAGACGCGCAGACCGCGCCCACCACCGCAACGGCGAGAAGAGCGCAAGCAAACGCTTTTGCCTTTCCGTTCATTAAAAAATTTTCCTCCTTTGCCGCGAAACAGTAAAAATTTCGGGCTTCGTTACCTTGCGCGTCTTTTGAACTTCGCGATGATTTCCGCTATTTTCGAGCGGTATACGGGTTTTGCGTTGCCGAAGCACAGCGGCGGATACACCACGCACCACCAATTATCGCCTTCGGCTTTACCCAAATTCACTATCAAAGCGTCGTAATAGCCGCTTTTAAGCGTTACGCCATCGTATACCCTCGTCGGGAACTTCTCGTTTCTTACGACGATTTCGCACTTATACGAAAATCCGTTGTTTGAAAGTATACCGTCGGCAATCGCTTCGAGTCTTTCTTTTTGCTCCGTCATAACCCTTACCGCCTCTTCTTTGCTCGTGATTTCGGCAACGAGCGGCGTAATAGCCTCGACTATTCCGTCTTTAACGAGATATTTAACCCTCTGGTCTTCTTCCGAGTTCGAATTCGCTCTGACGTGAATACGCAGATATTCGGCGTTTTCCGTATTCCCGCCGGAAGATAAACACGCGCAGGAAACGCTTAAAAGTATTATGGCGATAATTCCCAAACTTATACACGCCCGTTTAATCGTTGATTTTCGCATAAAAATAACCTCCGCGTTTATTGTTGACTTCAGACGCGAAGGTTATACTATTTATTTATTTCATTTTATTTTTTTACTTTGTATCTCGGAACGAATCCGACGACTTCGCAGTCGTACCCCTGTTTTTTGAGTTTATCCGCCGCCCATTCGCAGAGTTCTTTCGTTTCGTAGAGCGAAAATACGCACGAGCCGCTGCCCGTTACCGAACGCGCGGACGGCGACAAGCCTTTAAGCGCAGCCGAGTTTTTACCGACTTCTTCATTTAAGGCGACCGCCGCGTCGGCAAGCCCGTTGCCTACGTTTTTGCAAAGCGAATAAAAATCGCCGGTTTCTATCGCGTTTATCGCTTCGTCGTTATCCGATTTATCGTAAACGCCCGTGATTTCGTCAAACTTTGCGTAACAGTCTTTACTCGAAACGCCGCTTTCGGCGTATACGACGACGGCGTAGCCGTCGAGGTCTGCCGCGGCGGGTTCGACGATTTCGCCCCTGCCGCTTATACGCGCCGTTCCGCCGGTTAAAAGATACCCGCAGTCGCTGCCGAGTTCGTCGGCGAGCGGTTTTACGTCCTCTTCTACGCCGAACAATTTTTTAAGAGCCCTTAAAACCCCCGCTACGTCGGCAGAACTTCCGCCTAAGCCTCCGCCTATCGCGATACGCTTTTTAACCATAAGGTCGAAACCCGACGTCGAAAACCGTTCTTTGAACAGAACCGCCGCTTTATAGGCGTTGTTGTCGGCTTGCTTTATATCGTACTCGCCCAACCCGCGCATGGTAAATTTTATTTCGTCGTCTTTGCGTTTTACGGCGGTAATCTCGTCGTATAAGTTTACCGTCGTAACGACGCTGTCTATCGGGTGAAATCCGTCCTTTTTACTCCCCACGTTAAGCGTAAGGTTTATTTTAGCGTAAGTTTTTAATTTAACTCTCATTTGTAACCGCCGAATATCTTAATAAGTTTTTTGTCTGTATACTATTATCCTTTCGTTGCCCGTAAGCGGAAATACGAGATCGGGGTTGTTAGCCGTAATTTCGTCTTCGCCAAGCCCCAGTCGCTTGCATATATCCCATAATTCGTCGCCTTTTTCGGGCAGATACACGCTTATGGCGCAGGTCGGTTTATTCCTCGCGCTTTTTGCCCTCACGTCGGTTATCGCTTCCGCTTCGGTAACCGTATATACGCGGTAGTTTACGATCGGAACGAATTCGAGTTCTATCCCGCCGTTTACTATTCTCGCCGTCAGATCGCAGCAATCGACCCTTACGCCGTGAATTTTTTCGCCCGTAATCTCTATGGAAAACGGGGCTTCGGCAGACACGCACGTAGTGCCGTTATCCGCGTTTCTGAATATAACGTCGGTTTTAACGCTTCCGCTCACCGCGCCGTTATCGGCAGAAAACACCGTAACGGTTTTGCCGAGCGTACCAACGATTTTGCCGCCGTCGGGAACGTCGCCCGTAGCCGCCGCTACTACTCTTTCTTCTTTGAATTTCACTTCGGAAAGCCTTTTGGCGGTTATCCGTTCGCGGTCGATTTCGACTTCGTCGCAAAGGGAATACGCGTCCTGGGCGACGGATATTTTCTTTTCGTTGACCGCCGCGACCTGCGCCGAAAGGATAATTTCCGCCTGAACGGTACAGTCGTTTTTGACCTCGTCGGCGTAAACTTTGTACGCGGCGCGTTTAACCGAAACTTCGCCGCGGGCTTTGCCGTCGGGCATAGCGCCGGGGCATGCGACTTCCATTCTGAACGGAAGGTTCTTTTTCACGGTTACGAGATCGTCGTTATCCGAAGCGATTACCGCAAGCGCAACGCATATCTCTCCGCCGATTATCACGCGGGAAACTCCGCTTTCCATCGTCTTTACCTTTACGGTCTGTTCGCGGCTCAAAACGCTTTTTATCGAATAAGAAAGATCGAATTCGTCGGCCACGGTAAAATCGTCTGCGAATACTTCGGTGGGTTCGTCGAAAACTATCTGCGTTTGCTTTACTATAAGATCTTCGCCGCCCGTAACTACGGTCTTTTCCCGCGGGGTTTCGCCCTGACCGACGAATATAACCGAGCATTTTACTGCGTAGCCGTCGCCCGAAAGCGTTGCACGCGCGTTATCCGTATGTACCGTTACGATAGCGCCTTCGATCTGAATATCCGCTTCGGTTTCGGCTTGCCCCTCGCATTTTTTATAACCGTCTTCGGCAAGATAGATCATCTGAAACGCTATCTGCGCCTTGGCGCAAGTCGCCCGATCTTTCGTTTCGACCGATTTAAGGTACGCCGTAGCCGAAACCGAGATAATCTTCTTGACTTCGTCTTCCGGTCTGAAAGTAACTTCCGCCGAGCGTTTTACTTCCGTCCGCGTCGCTTCGCGCTCGGTCAAAGTCTGTACGTCCGTTTTTAACATATATTATACCCTCCGCGCCGCCGAGCGGCTCGGCAGCGATAATTCGATATAATATACGCGCCTGTTTACGATTTTATTCTAAAAAATAACCGCGCAGGCAACGACGGCTTACGCGGAAAATTTTTTATTTTTCGTCAATTCAGATTTTCGGTGGCCGAACCTTTTGCGCTTTTAAGCGTAAACACGAGGTAGCCCGTATTGTGAATCGACGGCTGCGCCGTGATAAGCGGAACTCTTCTCGTTTCGTTTTTATCGTCTTTATCCGTCGCTTCGCCGCCGTAGTTTACCGACTTCGCGAAATACGAATAAGCGTAAGCCTTACCGTATTTGCCGGTGGTCGCGAATTTCACCCCGTAAGCGTTAAACGCCGAATAACTGTTGCCGTACAAAGATACGTTCGACGGAAGCGTAACGGCGGTACTCGCGGTAGCCGTTTTTATCATGCTCGCCGAAGCGGACGTAAGCGCGCCGGAAACCGCGTCTATCGTCCTGTACGCGTAAGAGAAATCGGAAGAATAATCGAAGTTACGGAAAACCGTATAGAGAATATCGTTCTCCACGAAGTCCTTTTTGTTCCATTTTTTGATTTCGGTAGGCTTACCGGTCTGCGCCTTAAAATATTTCGCGGTAGTATCGTCGTTGGCTTTCACCGTTATTTTTGCGGACGAGCCGTAAGCGACGGTATAGGTATAATCGAGCGTTACGAATTCCTTTTCGGAAGACGGCGCGGTCGACAACGGAACCACGTTTTTAGCCGTTTTCGTGGCCGAAACGGGTTGGAACTTCGAACCTATGCCTTTGAAAATTACCGTGACGTCCGTAACGTCGCGTTCGACGGCGTATTCCGCTTTCTTGCTGCCGTAAACGTATTTGCCCGCGACGATAAGCCTTGACTTAAAGACGTAATTTTTGCCGTCGTCGGTGTTGTAAAGCGTGGTAGTATAATTCGAATTTGCCGTATCGACCTCGAAAGTCAGGTCTTCGTTAAGAAGGGATATTTCGGGAAACAAACCTTTAAGGAAAGTATCCGAAAGTTTCCGGTAAGAACTTACGTCGTAGGTAAGCGTTTCCGAAACGGTCGCCGTTCCGGTAGTTTCGGCGTTTTTGGAAAAATAAGTCGCCGCAAAACTCTTTGAATTGCTTTTCGAGCAACCCGTAAGAGCGAATACGGCTAAAAGCGATGCGGCTAAACCCGCGATTACCTTTTTCATACTATAATACTCCTATTATGACTACATAATAGCATATAAGACTGAAAAAGTAAAAGATTTTGCCGGCATTTTTTCGATTTTTGCCGACGGACGCAAAAAAATCGGGCGGGAGCGAAACGCTCTGCCCGATTTTTTCGTATTGAGACTTCCCCGGTAACTTCAGGGATTTATATATTTGCTTAAATACTCGAAACCGTCGTTTCCGACGTATTTTTTGATACGCTCCGCGTCTTGTAAAAATTCCTTTTTGTTCGCCGCCTTGCCGTAATACTTATAAAGAGCCTGTAATTTTTCGTTTTTCGCAGCGACGTATTCGTCGGACTTTTCTTCTGCGAGATCCATTCCGCTTAAACCCAGAGCCGAAAGAGTTTTCGCCCGTTTTTCTTTAAGGGCGTTGTTGTACTCCGTAACTTCGTTCTGTTTTTTCGTGCGCTCTTCTTTCAGCGCCGTTATGCGCTCGTTGATTTTTACGGCCTCTTCGATGTCGTAAGAAGCGACGGCTTTAAGTAACTCTTCCGTGAGGTTTCCGATTTTGTCGTTCGCTTCCGCTATCTTTTCTCTTGCGGCGGCGTAAGCGTTTTCCACGTCGCGTATTTTCGCTTCGTCAAAGCCTTTAAGTTGCTCCGAAATTATCGAAGAACGCGCTATACCGCGTTTTATCGCTTCGTCCGCCGCGTTGTTTTTAGCCGTTTCGTAAGCGTCGGAAATGCGTTTTTCGGAAATTTTCGCGTCGTCCGCGTAATTTTCTTTTTGAGCGTTCAAAGCCGCTTTCTTTTCTTCGGCAACCGCTTCCGCCGCCCGTTTTTTACGCTCGGTATTCGCTTTTTCTTCTTCCGTGGCGGTTTTTGCAATTTCTTCGTCGGTCGGCGCGTCGTAAGTTTTTTCGTCGAGTTTGGGGATAACCGTGCCGTTATACGACCTCACGTCCGTTTTTTCGTAATCGGCGTTTATCTTATCGAGCGAGTCGTATAAACTCTTCTTCTCCGCGCCGAAGCCGCTTTGATCCTGCGTTTGAGTCTTACCCGCGTTCTTCTCGTCATTTTCTTTCTTTTTCTCCGTAGTTCCGGTGTTTATCAGATCGATTATTTCTTTTGTCGGGAATTTATTTTTCAAATTTCTACCTCCGTTTTATACGATTTTCAATTTTCCGTCTATGCAGACGATTTTCCCTGCGTCGGCGGTAAGGAAAGCCGCCTCGGCGTTGCCTACGTACGCTGCGTTCGCGCCGTCGCGGTCGGCAACCTCTTCCGTAAACCATTCGTCGCCCGAACGGAATACGATTTTCGCGCCGTCGGTCGCCACCGCGACTATTCCGTCTTTTACTCCGACGCCCGTTCTTTTATTTATAGTCATTATTCCACCTCGTAAACGAACGAATACCCGTTCGGCGCGACCGCGACGAGGACTTTCGTCCCGCCGTTTTCGGCGTAAGTTATTTCTTTGCATTTTATCGCCGTAGTCGTTTCGGTAATCGCCGACCCCGAAAGAGTTATTTCGCGCAGTCTGAAATTTTTAGCGGCGTAAACGATAAAACCGGTATCGGTCGCCCTTACGGCAAACGACGTATACGCGCCGCCCCGCGAATATTCGCTTAATACCGTTCCGTCCCCGCTTACGACGCGTATTTTGCCGCCGTCCTTTTCGGAATAAGTCGCAAGGCAGAAATTTCCGTCGGCAGTTTTGACGGCAGACGCGCACCCGACGCCGTAGACCGAAAATAATTTTTTCAATCCGGCAACCGAATACAAGCCGTATTCGCCGCCCGAAAATTTACCGATATACCCGTCGCCCGCGTAAGAGAGCCTGACTTCTTCTCTGCATATTTCGAAGTACCCCGTATACGTTACCGAAACAGTCGCGGTAAAAGAAGTTTTACCCGAAACCGTAACGACGGCGGAGTTTAACCCTTCCGGCAAAATTCCGTCCGCCCGTACGGTCTTACCGGTTTTCGCAACCGTAACCGGAATCAACTCTTTCCCGTTGAGCGTTATCTTAACGTCCGCCGTATCGTCCGGTATACTTACGACTATTCTTACCTTCGCGCCGATCTTTTTAAGCACGTTCCACCTTAGCGACTTAACGACCGTATTATCGACGGGCGAAGAAGTAAAAGATTCTTCCTCCGTCACCGTCCGATATAAGACTTCGGCATTATCTTCGCTTATCTTATTTTCGAGCCTTTTTTCGAGTTCGGCGGTTTTATCGAGAGAGAGTTTACCGTAATACGCATCGCCTTTAATCGTCATAATAACGTAATTTAAGCGTAAGCCCGACCACTCTCGCTCCTTTCTCCGTACATTTTACCTTTACCGAAAATCTGTCCGCCGTAAGATTCGCTCTTATAATCTGCCTTTCGATTTTACCCTTTACTCCGTATACTTTCGTTCTGCCGTCCGCCGACACCTCGATTTGCAAAGCCGTTGCGCTGTAAAAGGAAATTTCGCTTAAAAGTTTGCGTTTTGCGGTAAAACCGAAATCTCCGAATTTCCCGAGCCATATTTTGGTATTCGGTACTCCCGCCGTAGCGCATTCGTCCGTAAGCCGAAGAATTTTTCCGTCCCCCGACGCGAGCAGAAGTTCGTAATCGTTTACGCCGCCGGCAACCGTAACGTCGACGGGCTTTCCGCCTTTTATGAAGTAGTATTCGGAATAATTTTTCGGGTCTACGTTGAAAAGGCAATTTTCGCTCTCGCCCTCGAAAACGGCTTTGACGACGAAATACGCCCTGCCGTTATAGTACGCTCCGCGAACCTTGCCGAACGAAAAATCAATCGATTCTTTATACGCGTCGGAAATTCTTACGGCCGAAAGCCCGTCGAAACGGTATAACCCGTCGGAAGCAAAAAACAGCACGCAATCGCCGCAGACCGTAATCGACTCGCCGCGGATTTTACCCGAAGAAACGAAAAGATCGGCTACCGAAAAGGACTTCTGATTTCCGTAAGCGGTAACCCGCGTTATTCCGTAAGATCTGAAAACGTAGATGTATCCGCCGAACGAAATCACTTTCAGAAGCCTGCCCTTTTCGCCGATCATATCGATAAAACCGGCTTCCGATAAAGACACGTTCCAGTTGGTCGGATCAAAGTCGTCCGAAAACCAAAGCGAATTATGATTCGACGAATCCGTCAGAAACAACCTTTCGCCGTGTACGCACATCGATTCGACTTTCGGCGCGGACGAAACCGTAATAACGTTGGTCCCGTCGTAGATTTTCAACTCGGCGTTCTCGCTTGAAAAAATCATTACGTCTTCGCCGTTGAAGTTATAGTTTACCGCCGTCGGCTCTTTGGTAAAGTAAAGCGCGGCGAGTTTCACAGGCGTTCCGCCCGCGAGTTTGACGGAATATATATACCCGTCGCCGCACCATACGAGTACGGCGTCGAGAACCGCGTCTTCCCCCGAAATACGCCGATAATAATAAATTCTTTTCGCCGCGTACGGCAGAAATGCGTTTATCGCCGAAAAACCCTTACCGTCGCGAAGGTCCCCCTTGCTCGTATCGAAATTGTACGACGCGACCGAATAACCGTAGCCGCCGACGCCTTCGCCGGTTTTGCCGTTGATTTCTCCGAGCGGGTTGACGGTGATTTTTCTGCTTTTTGGCGAAGCGTACGAATAACCGTTCATAATCCCCACCTCTTTGCGGGTTTCATTCTTCCGCCTCTCAGCGTCGGCGCGACGTTTACGGCAGCGCGGAATTTTTTTGCGAAATTGTCGGCTTCGGTATACCTTCCGTTCAGGAAGCAATATTCGCTCGCAACGCCGAGCGCGAAAATATTCTTGCTCACGCGCGTTTTGTCGTATGCGAACCCGTCGTCCGCCGCGCAATCGGGCGGCAAAACGGCGAAGACGATCGTAACGTCGGTTAAAGGCGTTACGATATGCGTCGGGAATACCTTATACGGCAATTCCGCGCCGTCTTTATCGTAAACGCCCTCGACGCGGAGAACGGAAAACCCGAGCGAAGAAAACTCCGTCTTTCCGCCGACCGTATTTACCGTTTTTCTTATCGGCAGATAGTCGATCGCCGTTTCGTGCAAAGTCAGATTATAACACCTTATAAACGCCGCGTATTTTTCTTCGTCCAAAGCCCCAGCAGCGGCGTTTCCGTCGTCGGCGGGCACGCCGTCTTCCGATAAAGCGACGGCGAATTCGTCTTCGCCGACGAGATAAGCCGCCTCGATAATTACGTCTTTAACCGTCATTTTCCGTCCCCCTTTTTTATTATTCTTCGGTTATTCCCGAAAGCATCGCCTGACCGCAGGGTTTGGCGCAGATAATATCGGCGTATTTTACCAAAGTTGCCGTATAAGTCGGTTTTCTCATATCCTGTTTAAGCACTTTGCCGTCGTCGCCTTCGAGCCACTTCCAGTCGCAGAGTTGATGAAGGGTAAAATCGTCGGTATTGAGAAGATACATCGTACCCGCCGGGCAGAAGCGGTCGGAAACAATGGGAATACCGTTATACGATATAGCCTTATACCCGCCTTCGAGGTTCATTACGTCGACGTTTCTCTTATAAGTCGCAAGATGCTTCTGGAACGCTCTTTTTACGCCCGAAGAACATACGATAAAGTTGACTTTGCTGCCTGCGTTTTCGTCGAGATAGTCGATGGCTTTCTGTATGACCGTTTCGCTGATTTCGCCTACGCTCGTCTTCATATACGGCACGAGCCATTTATGAGTGGCTCTGTCGAGTCCGTACAGACTGCCCGTAGACTTAAAGATCGCGCCGAGCCCCGTGATTTCGTTGTTCAAAGACCCCGCCACGCAGATACGCATACCTTCTTTTATCGCGCTCGCGGCGATAGTCGCCCCGCCGATGGTAACGGTCTTGTTCTCTCTGTCGATGTCGGTAATTCTGCCTGAGTTGCCCGTAGTCTGATTCGTCGCGGCGGCGTAAATTTCGACGTTCATACCGACCGCCATGTTTTTAACGTCGCTGCAGGATATAGTGTTGTTCGTGTTGGTTGCGGTAACGGTTGCAAGAACGCCCGTGCCGTCGCCGTACAACATTCTTCCGAAGTTAAAAGTGCAGGCTTTCAGAAGCCCTTCCATTTCGTCGTTGAGCAGGTTTACGAACGCGCCCGCGTCGTTTGCCGACGCTCTGACCGCTTTATCCGAAAGGGATATCGTTCCGTACAGATTTTTAAGAGTCAATACGAACTGTTCGTAATAGTTGTTGCTCGCCACGGGAAGGTCGCCCGTTTCCGTGCCCGCTCCTATACCGCCGCTGATGCCGTATCTTGCAAGTCTTCTTATTTCTTTACCCCATACGTCCGAAGTGCTCTGTCTGATTTTCGCGAGCAACGGATTGATTTCGGTGTTGAGTTGGTCGCTGACCGCTCCGAGATATAACGTTTTAAGCGCTTTGTCCGCGCTGTTTACGGAAACTACCATTTTACTTAAAATTCTCCTTTTGATTTAAGATATATTTTTGCGAGTTCTCCCGCTTCCGCGAGAGTTCTCGGTCGCACGGGCGGCGCGACTAACGCTCTGCCCCTGCAAAATTTTACGGGCGGGAAAACGGCTTCGGAATCGTCCTCCCGTTTTTGCTCTGCGCCGCTCGTCGGAAAGACCCCGTCGGGTTTGTTTTCCGTCTGCGGTTTCAAGTCGCCGTCCGCCCGTTCGGCAAGCGGACCGCCGCTCGTTCCGCCCGTCGCCTCCCCGCCGTCGCAAGAACGGGGCGAAGCGCCTTGCGGCGTTGTTTCGTCCGTAGTTCGTTGCGCGCCCGCCTCTAACGTTTTCAGCCGTTGACTGCGCCTTGTAAATTCGGCTTCCAGACGTTCGTAGGCTTTATACAGAGCGTCAACGCTCGCAAATTTGCCCGTGAACGGTTTTTTATCGTTTACTACGCCTCTGACTTCTTCCGCCGCTGCGGTTTGCGCGTTTTCGATTTCGTCCGTTTTTTGTATCTGCTCCATAAAATTCTCCCTTGATTTTTATTCGTTTACCGCAGCAGCGGCGTTTGCCTCGGCGATTCGCGCTTTATGCTCGCTTAAATGAGCGAGCGCGTTTTTCTTCGCTTCGGCGTTATTTCTCACTTCTTCGCTGTCGGAAGAAAGCAGAAATCTCGTGTGTTCGGCGATATGCAGAGCGTGGTCGTCGTATTCGTCCACGGCGATCGGAACTTTATACCCCGACACGTTCTCGCTTTCCGCCTTGTTGATGTGCAATTTTTCGAGATCGAGTGCGTTGTCTATCGATCCGAAGCCGAGCATTTCAAGCACTTTGGCTTTGGTTCGTTCGTTCATCTTACCCGTTTCGTCGGACAAAATGCCGGTCTTGATAAGGTCGTAAACCGCGCTCTTTTTCTGCGCCGGCGTAAACGACAACTCGTTTTCGGTATCGAATACCACGTCGTCGCTCGATAAATCGGACGACTTAAAGTAAAACATCTCTACCTTACCCGTTTCGCCCGAACTTTTCATAATGCGTTCGCTCCCGGCAAATTGACGGAAAAGCCTTATAATCTGCTTCGCCATATGTTTGACCGCCGCCCTTACGCTTTCGCCCGAAGCAGTCATACGCGCGTCTTCCTGCTCGATTAAAAGTTGAAGCGCGACGCCCGACGTAACGACGCCGTTTGCCGATGACGAACGCGAAAACTCGCTTACGCCGCTTATTAAGATAAACTCATTCAGAAGTCTGTCTTCTTCGTAAGAAAGGTCGTTCGGGACGTTACCCGTACCCATAACCGACGGCGGATTCGAGCCTTGGCGATAGACTATTATCTTACCCGGCGAAAGCCCGTCTTCGGCTAAATCGTCGGTATCTACCGAGCCGTCTTCGACGGTCAGAACGCCCATGCTTAAACGATTGAGAAATTCCTGTTTTCTGTTCTTTACGGCGTTGTACGCCCTCTGCACGGGGATAAGCCTCTGTACCATGGACGAGCCGAAAAACGCGCCCGCTTCGGCGATAGAAGTCTGCCGTATAAAAGGTATATCTCTCCTGCCTTCCGCGCCGTTGACGTACGGCAATGCGCCTATATACAATATCTTTTTATCCGCCACGACTATAAATCTGCCGTCGGGATAATCCTCGCTCGGCCGTTCGTATTTTTCGATCAGAAGCACCGAATCGTGCAAAACGCCCTTGCCCTCGGCGGGCGAACCGTTAAGCGAAAAGACGTCTACGTCGCCGCCGTCTACCCTCACTCCGTATGTTCTGAAAATCTCTTCCGTCCTTACCGCTCTCGCATGGATAAGACTCTCTACGTCTTCTATATTTTCGGCGCACAGCGAATCGGGAAAAATTTCGAAAGGCGAAACGGCTTCGATTTTTACGTCGCCCTCGTATACGGGCTTACCGTTTTTTTCGCCCGTTTTTCTGCCCGCGCCGCTATCCCACGTAACTTTATAGAACGCCGTTCCGCAGGTTTCGCTCCATACGGTCGCTCTGAAAATCTCGTCGTCCACGCCGAGTCGCGCGTAAGTCGAATTAAGCACGGCCGTCGTGAGTTTGGCGGTTTTTACGTCGCTCTCTTCGCTGCCCGCCGCCCGCACGCTCATTACGGGTCTTACTCTCGTGAGCCTTGCTATTCTCGAATCCATAATCGGCGCGATATGGTTGTATACGTTTCTGTCCTGCCAGAAATAATATTTGTCCGATTCTTCCACTTCGCCGCTTGCGGATATCTCGCAATATTGATTGCCGCTTAAATAGTTAAGGTTTAATTCCCACTGTTTTTCTATCTGCCTGCGTTCGCGTTGGCGGGCGTAAAAATCTTCGTATAGAGCGTTTACGAGGTCTTCGTAGAAAAACTCGTCGTCTTTTTTCTTATTTTTTATCTTCATTTTTCACCCCGATTTTACGCGAATGAAACTCCGCCGCCAAAGCGTCGTAGAGTTTTTCGGCGCACTTTTTGCAAAGGCGGATCTGCGCGTATTCGCCGTTTAAGTATATCTGTTTTTCCGCGAGCGCGTCGCAACCGTCGGTATCGCATTTAAGGGCGATTTTTTTCGTTATTACCGTCATTTAGTTTCTCCTTTATGATTTTTATGAGTTTCTTTTTTCGTTTTTCGAGTTCTTCGTCCGACAAAGCGGATAAATCTTCTTCTCCGCCGTCAAGCCCCAAAACGAGTTTTATCGCCGCAATGTCGGGCGGAACGGGTTTGGTGGTTACTTTTCTTTTGACGAGTACGAGATCTCCGTCGCTGTCGGAATATTCTTCAACCGTTTCTTCGCTGTCGTACCCGACCGCTTTTTTATAAAGAGCCTTTTTTACGGCTTCTTTGTCGGTTTGCTTATTTTCTTTCACATTCTTCCCTTCCTCCTCGTCGTCAATTTTTTAATCAGTTTTTCCTTATCCCGCTGTACCGCCGTTTTCTCGCCGTCGGGCTTTTCGTTTTTCGGTCTGGACGCTATAAAATATCTCAATTCGTCAAGGCAGTGATCGTCGCGTTTTATCGGAACGTCGCCGTCGCCCCAACGATAACTTTTAAGTTCTCTTATCAGATTGACGCAGGATCGGAAAATAAAAATTTTATTCGCCTTGAAATACTCCTTTACTTTCGCTATTCCCGAAAACAGATTTTTATCCACGTTCGGATTGACCGCTATCCCACGCTCGTAAAAGAGTTCGGTAACGCTTTTCACGCTGGCGAGAGTTTTCTGATTTGCCGCCGAGTCGATAAGAGCGTATATCCGCCCCTCGCGACCTCTGCGCCAGCCTATTTCGTCCGAAATGCGTTTTATCGCTTCGGCGTGATAATCTATATCTCTTTTCGCCTCGTAATGTTCCGCCACGACAAACACGTTGCCGTCGTAATCCACGCAATACCAATGGCACGACAACGGATTGTTAAGCCCCGGGTCGATAGAAAGAGTATTCTGCCACTCGAACGGCACGGGAAACGGGTCTATTACGTGCCTGTTTTCGTCAAATTCGGTATAGACGAGCCCCGAATCGTCGCGGAATCGTCCGAATTTTCTCGATTCGAGTTCGTTTTCGGGGAGAGTCAGAGAAAACTCTTCTATTTCGTTTTTATCCAGAAAAGGATTATCCGCCCACTCGATGAACTCGCACCACACCTCGTCGGAATTCGCCGAATTAAGATAAATCTCTTCGTATACGAACGTCAACCCCTTAAGCGGAGTCATCGTCCCGAAAATATCGCCTTTTTTATCGAGAACTCTCATTTTGCACTCGCGGTACACGTCTTCGGGCGGCTCTTCGTCGAACCACACGAAATCGAGCGAACTGCCCTGAAATTTCTCTCTGCCCTGATCGCAACTTTTGAAACCTATAGTAGATAACCCGCCGAATACGTTTTTAATTTTAATCTGATCTATAACGCCGTTTTCGTAATCGTCTTTTCTGCCCGAACTCATAACGACGTCTGCGATCCAACTTTTCGGCAGGTATTTCAGAACTTTACTCTGCGCGACGTCCCTCTGAACCTCGCGCGAAAGCGACACCACCCAGCCGAAAACGTCCTTGCGGTTAGGTCTGTACGGGTGAATACCCCTTGCCATATAAACGGCTTCGACCGCTCCGCACTCCGTTTTGCCGCTGCGGTTGCCGCCGAACACCCACCTGTTGCGTTTTAAGCATTTATGAAAGGCGAGTTGTTTTTTATGTACCGCTCCGCCCCGATTGTAATTATATATAGGATAAGCCTTTCTCTTCTCGATTTCGTCTTCTATGACGGCAAGGCTTAAAGCGCATTCGTCCGCGCTCATATTCTTAAAATTTTCCGACATCGACAAATACCGCCATTTTTTTATTTAATCTCTCACGCGTCGACTTTCATAAGCGTTTATAATTACTTACGATGAAAAAATCACGCATACTTTCAATCGTCCTTTGCCTGTGCTTATCGCTCGCCCCGTTATATTCCGTAACGCGGGCGCGGGCTGCGGACGAAATCAAATATTCGAGGGTGGAATCGGAATCCGTTACGCTGTATATGGACTCGACGCTTTCAATCCCGTGGTTTACGCTCCCGTACGGCTATTTCGTGAAAGTCGTGAACGTTCTCGGTTCGTGCGCGAAAGTCGAGTATAAAGGCGACTCCGTGGGCAAACCGTCCGCAAAGGGTTACATATCGGTTGCCGACATGAATCTGGTAAACGAACTTCCGTCATCGCCCTACCCGAATCTGACGCTCACGGTAAACCGCACTACGCTTTTATATCTCGACGTCGATTTTTCGATAACCGAAACCGTTACGCAAAACAGCACCGTAGACTATTACGGCACCATAACCCGCAATAACGGAAGCCGATATATATACGGTTTTATCTCCGCTTCGTCGGGCGATAAATACGTCGGCTATTTACCCGTCGACGCCGTAAACGATTTTATCCCGCCCAGGCAGGAATTCAAACCCGCCGCCGACACGACGGTTAAAGACGATACGGAAGGCGATTCCGCCGAAAAAGCGGATAACGCGCTCGGCAACAACCTGCAGATTCTGCTTATAGTGGCAATATCCGTAGTAGCCGCTTCGATAGTCTATTTTTTATTCCGTCCGTCGACGCAAAAAGTCAAAGACGAAGTAATCACCCGCAGCGAAATCGACGACGAATAAGGCGTATAGAGCGATTAACGACGTTTAAGCGAAACACCCGACGGATTGTGTAAAACGCCGAGCCTCTTTTCGGGGCGTTCCATCCGTTTCTTGTCGTAATATATTTCGTCGAGAAAATAAAACTCCTTTATTAAACTTTCGTATCTCTTTTCGTCGTAACCGAGTTCCGCCATCCGTCCGGCGAACTTACGCGTCGCAAGCAATAATTTGCGATAATAATTCCGGTTTGGCTGGTCGCTCACCCCGCCGCCGACCATTCCGTACTTTTCCCGGATAAGTCTTCCGTGTTCGGGCTTCAGCCCGTTAACGGCGGTCGTTATATCCGAATAAAACGCAATCAGCCGTTTTTTCTTTTCTATTAAGTCTATAAGTTCTTCCGCCTGCTTTTCGGCGCTTTTATATCTTCCGTAAGGAACGATCGCTTTTCTTAAAAACGCCTCGTCCATAATTTCTATAACGTCTTCTACTTTCGTATACCCCGTGAGCGCAGTCTTTGCGTATATCACCGTTTATCACCTCTCTCTTCGACTCCCGTCGATGAATTTCGGGCGCATTATATACCGCCCCTTTCGATTTTTCAATAGTCGTTGAACACTTTCGCTCAAAAAAATTTTTGACTTTTGTAAATCACGATAATACGGGTTGCCGTTGAACGCAAAACGACGACCGAAACCGTTCAAGGGGGCCAACCCGAACGTTTGTTCGTATTTTCGTAGATATATTAACACCCTAACCCTGCCAATCTTTGTCATATAATTTTTGCCGTATAAAGAATATAAAGACGATTATGGTCGATAATCGTCGATTTTTCTTGCCAAGCAAAGATTTTAATGGTATACTGAATAAAAAATCTTATTTTTTATTTGAGCAAAACGAATGAAAAAATTATTTTCGTATATTTTAATATTTGCGCTCGGAATGGCTACCGCGGCGGGGGCGATTTTTTCTCCCCGCGCTTTTGCGTACGCAGCCGACGGAGAAACCGCCGCGCAGGCGACCACCGAAATTTTCCTGCCGACCACGTATTTGCAATACTATAAATTGGAAAAACCTTACGCAATCTGCCGCGAAGAAATCGACGAAAAAGAATTCGTCGCGATTTCGCACAAAGGCGCGATAGTGTTATACTCCGACGGCAAATTCAAAGAAATTAAAGTCGAAGACCTCAACGCGGCGCAAGGCGTACCGTCGCTGCAACTTTACGAGCAAAAATACCTGTTGTTTTCGGCGGGTTCCAAACTTTGGACGATAGATACCGAAACGACTATCGCGACCGAAACGGAAATAGCCGGCAACGACTTTTCGATCTGCGGCAACGAACTTGCCATCGCCACGAGTTCGAACATAAGTTTTTACACCCTGTCGACTTCGTCCGGCGGACTCGGCTACGCAAAAGAAACCGATAAAACCATCTCTATGAACGGGGTTCTTTCGGTTCTTAAATCCAAAAACGGCAAAACGTATTTTTTCAACACCAACACGAATACCATACACTCGGTTGCAGACGGCGAAACGGACGTAAACAAAATCGAAACTCTTAAAAAGGTCGAAGGCGTAAGGTCGTTAGCCGAAAGCGGCGACGAGTCGGATGAAAATATCTATTATTCGTGCGTAGACGGTATCTTTGCCGTAAATACTTCAACGAAGACCGACACGACGATAAAACTGAACGAAACCGGCGACGCGGCCGACAAAGACCTCGGCAAGTTCTGGCAACCGCAGGGGATTTGCCTTACGGGTAAAGGAATATGGGTAGTAGACAGCGAAATCAACGCCGTGCAGGAAATCAACCTTACGCCCGACGAAAAAGGAAATTATAACTTCACCGATTTCGCGATAACGACGAACTCGCGGGCGATAAACAGGCTTTCTGTAAACGCCGCGGACGTGGCGTACGCCAACGGCACGGTATACGCGCTTGACGAAAACAGAATAGTCGTAATCGAAAACGCCGACGGCGACAAAGACAGCCGGACTTACCACCTTATAGACCTGCCCGTAAACGCCGGGAAATTCGCGGTAGGCGGCGGGTATCTCGCGTATCAACGCTCCGAAAAACAGATAACTTACGGCAAAATCGCCGCTCAGAAAGAAACGGAAGAAAATAAAGATACTTACGACCCGAACAAATATATTCTGGACGACGAAAAAACCTTCGAATTGAAAGTCGAAGGCAGCGATAAGATTCTGGACGTCTGTTACGGCGACAAGGCGTTTTACGTTCTTTCGACGGTCTTAAGCGGCGGCAAAAATCACCCGTACGTCGTTAAAATCGATTGCGTAAGCGGCAACGAAACCCCGATGTGCGATATGACCGTGGAAGGAATATCTAAAAAAATAGCGGTCGACCCGTTCGACAAAATCTACGTATACGCCGTAAACGGCGACGAAAACGTCGTGTATTCGTTCGGAAACGACGGCAAGGCTTCGAAGGTTTACTCGTCGACCGAAAGTTTATCCGACGGTAACGTGGTAAAAATGCAGACCGACTTCGACGGCAAACTCTACTTTTTAAGCGATAATGGAAAGATCGTAAGACTCGACGGAGAAATTACGAACGGCGTTACGAGTTATAAAAAAGCGTTGAGCGTAACCGTAGAAAAATCCGAAAACCTTGCGGGCGTCGGCAACCCCGTATCGTTCTGCGCGTGCGCCGAATCACGGAAAGCGTATTTCATTTTCGGCGGTCTTATACTCCGGCTTGACGAAAGCGGCGAAACCGCGGCGGATATTACTACCGTAAACACCGTTCCCGTTCCCGAAAATTTCTCGTTCGCGTACTCCGATCAAACGACTTACGGAAAAACCATAGAAAACGCCAAACTATTCAGAATCAACCCGAAAGTTTTAGACGGTAAATATTTTGAATTTATAAAAGACGGATATTTGAGCGAAACCGAAAACGCCGATTACGCGTTCGTTAAGATCAACGAAAAATATTCGCTCGCAATAAATTCGTCCGTTGCGGCTATCATACGAAATTCAGACGTGGCAACCGCTTCATCTTACGGAAACGAAGAACTCTCGATTTACTCGGTCGTCGGATTCGACGCTTACGCCCTGCCCGTGTTGTCGTCGGCGTATAAAACTTCGTTATCGTTCGAAAGCGGCGAAAACCTTAAAATCGTCGGCAAACTCGATTTTAACGAAAAAACCTATTATTTAATCGATAAAGGCGGAGAAAAAGGCTATATCGATTCGTCGTTTACGACCGATAAAATCGCCGTAAAACCGGGTAAATCCGTAGATAAATCGGCTTACGTGTACGACAAACGCGGCGTTACCGTCTACGACGAAAACCACGCGGCGACGGGCAAAACGATAAAAGGCAAAAATCAGGTAAGAGTAATTTCGTCGGCGAACGGTTACAGCAAAGTCCGGTTTTCGGACGGCAGCGTGGGCTTCGTTAAAAACGACGTGATAATATACGACAGCGCAAGCGATTTCGTCAAATGCATCGTCGCGATTTTATGCGCTTCTTCCTTCCTCGTGCTCGCCTTGTTTTTCGAACGCAAATACTTATTCGGCAGAGATTAAACCGGAACACGAATAACGCCGCCGACGGAAATTCCGTCGGCGGCGTTCTTTCGTTCGTTTGCGTTTATTGCGAAACCACGGTAACGTTATCGAAATATATCGTCGCGTTTACGCCTGTTCTGATAACCAGAGAGAAATTTTTCAGAACGCCGTTTTCCGTAAGCGTATCCGTCATGGCGGCGGACGCTTTCAAGAGCGGCAACAGGTCGATTTCAATCCATTCGTTATAAACCCCGGACAAATCGTTATCGAAATTCTTATCTGCGTAAATCGCGTTATTCGTATCGTCGTAAATTCTCACGTTACCCTTTGATAATTTCGTATTACTTACGACCATAAGCCTTATTTTCATTTCGCGCAGATCGTCAAGATTATAATCTCTGTCGTTAAATCCTATCCCTATGCAGACGAGGTAACCGTCCGTTTTAGAATAAACTCCGCCGTCGTATCCGCTCGGCACGGACGAAAGATCCGTCACTTTGCCTGCCTTATATCGGTCGATTGCGTCGGTAGTAACGTCTGCGTTTATATCCGCGCCGTTAAAATCGTAGACGGTTTTCGTAAGTTTGGGTATGGTTTCGCTTTGCTCGTCGCCGCAGGCGCAATATCTTTTGCGCAGACCGTCGCGTTCCGTAGTCGCGTCGGTAACCACTTCCCAATCGCCGTAAACGTGAGTGCCTATAGTTTCGATTGCTTCCGATTCGTATAATCCGCAACCGCAATATCTGCGTTTTTCGCCGTTTTCAAGGCAACTGCCCGCTTTTACGACTTTCCACTCGCCGTATCTATGTTCGCCGTAAGAATTTTCGGACGAACCGAGCATTATGTGTTTAATCGAATAAATATCGTAATCGGTAAGCCCGACTGCGGTTTTAAGATAGTTCGCTATCGCGTCGGATAATGCGCCGCCGTCGGTTCCGTACGTCGACATTATATGATTATACGCCCTGCCGAACGCAATCAGGTTGTCGCTGTTATCCTGCATTACCCCGCTGTCGTCAAACGAATAAACCCCGTTTACCGACGTTACGTGCGAACGCCATCTTCCGCCGAAATAAAACGAAGTAATCTCAAAATCTTCGGCTAAATCTTCGTAAGACGCGCCTAAAAGCCCGTTAAGCAAAAACGCAACCGTACCCGTTCTGTCCGCGCCTGCCGAACAGTGGAAGACTATCGGATAATTTCGTTTATCGGCAAAAAGTTCGAAAATCGTTTTGAGATTCTTTATCGCTTGCGCGTCGGTCGGTCTTGAAACGTTCAGTTCGGGGAATATATAATCCCACTGCAAAATACCGAGTTTATATTTCGTTATCTTGTCGCTTACGGATGCCGTCGTGCTTTCGAAACGTAAATCTATTTCGGTTTTTACGCCGAGTTCGTCCGCGAGTATTCTTTTTGCCGTATCGTCCGCGCCCGCTATTTCGGGCGTGCGGTAAATAAGACCGTACTTTATTTTGCCGTCGGACGTTTCTCTGCCGCCCATATCGCGAACGTTTTTGACGTTTCCGCAATAAATCGTCCTTATATCGTTTGCAATCTTAAACGAATCGTCTTTTACCGGTTCACCCTTTCTGTCGGATACGCGGTAATAATACGTATCGGGAACGAGGTTATATAAATCAAGAGAAGAATCGGTTAATCCTTCTTCGGAATATATCGCGTTTTCAAAATTTTCATCGGTTGAAAGTTCGAAATTATAGTACGCCGACCCCGTTTTCGGCCAGGATATTTTCACGCTCTTTACGTCGTCGCCGTATACCCCGCTGTTTTTATAGAGATATTCCGCTTTATTCGTTGCGGTTAAATATCCCGAAACCACGTCCGGCAACACGTCGATTTCGCCGCCGTCGTAATAAACGCTCGTATCCGCCTCGTAATTTGCGAAGAGAATCAGGTTTCCTTCCGTTCCTCCGGCTATCTTATAGTTCTTCATGGGCTTTTCTTCCGCAACGGACCAACCTTTGAATATATATTTTCTCTTGTACGGTCTTAACGAAATATAAATATCGTCGTCGGTATTTTTATATGCGGCAGGCGCTTCCGCAAATTTTTCGTCGTCGATCGTTCCGCCGTTCAAATCGTACGTTATGGTGTACGTCTGTTCGGTTTTCTTCGGCACGACGCGGGTATCTCTTTGGTTGCAACCTTTACAAAAACGCTCTTCGAGTCCGTCCTTTTCAAAGGTAGCCTTTTCCGCCGTCTGCCATTCGCCGTAATCGTGAACGTGAGCGGGCGGCGTAACCGTCGGCCCGGCTTGATTCTTGCAACCGAACGCCGCAGAAATCATCGTTGTCAAAGACATTAAAAGAACGGCGATAAGTAATTTTTTCATATCATTCCCCTTTTAGTGTAATATTAAATATAAGTACATTATAACATACCCCCCCCCCCCGACCGTCAATATCCCTAATATTGTTTTTTTTGCTTAATATTTGTTTTTTGCATTTTTATAAGCGAACGCCGCCGACGGAAATTCCGTCGGCGGCGTTCTTACGATATTACGTAAAATTTCACCCTATATTTTGTTCTTCGCGCTTGGTTTCGGCGGGATATACTCCGAATTCCTCGTCCATATCGAAACATTCGACGTTATCGTACGCCGCAAGTTTGCAAATAGAAACTTCGTAAGCGGTCATGGTCCTGCTTTCGTCTTCCGAAATCTTCTTGACGTATTCGCGGCTCTGTATTCTGCCCGCGATAGCGATTTTCTCGCCGACGGCAAGATTGCGGACGAATCTCGCGTTTCTGCCCCAGGCGATACACGGAATATAGTCCGATTTATTATACGCGCGGTTGACCGCTATAAGCACGTCGGCTATCTCTCTCGAAAACGGAGTGGTTCGGTATACGGGCGGCTTGCATATGTAGCCCGACAACACCACGTTGTTCGGATTTTTAACCTGCGGAGCGTCGATAAGTTCTTTTATAAACACCGTCAGCATGAGTTTGCTTTTACCGTCGAGAAGTTTATTGTAACTTCTGAACTGCCCTATCGCGCTTATATGCGAGCCGACTTTAAGCGAATAACTCTCTATAAGTCTTTCCGACACCGTTACGGGAAGAATATCCGCTTGCCCCGAAAGGCGTTTTACGGACACTTCGGTTTCGTAGAAGCCTTCGCCGTAGACTTCGTGAGAATATTTCGCTTCGGAAACGATTTCGCCCCTTACGAACACTCTGTTGTTTTGCTTTTCGTCGTTAATCATTATATATCTCCTTTTGTAACTTATCGTAAGTTACTTTTTATTTTTTAATCTGCGCGCCGTCGGAACGAATTTCGTAATTTTCTTTATATATAAGGTCGTCGATCCGTACGAACTCGTACCCGTTGGCAAGTAACGGCTCGAATATAAGCGGAAGACTTTCCGCCGTATGCAATCCGTTGTTGTGCATAAGTATTATCGAACCGCTCTTCACCCTTTTAAGCACCCGCGCGGCTATTTTGTCGGCGGATAAATCTTTCCAGTCAAGACTGTCCACATCCCATTGTATCGGGTAAAGCCCCAGTTCTTCGGCGCAGGTTATCACTTTGTCGTTATAATCGCCGAACGGCGGGCGGAAAAGCGTTACTTTCCGACCCGTAACCTTTTCTATCGCGTCTTTCGACGAAGTCAATTCGGCTTTTATCTCATCGCGGGATAATTTGCTCATTTTCGGATGCGTTTTGGAGTGAGTTTCAAGTCCGTGCCCTTTTCCCACTATTTTTTTCGCGTAATCGGGATATTTTTCAATCCAGAACTGAACGGCGAAAAACGTACATTTTACGTTATACTTTTCCATTGTAGACAAGAGTTCGTCGGTATGCTCCACGCCCCAGGCGCAGTCGAAAGAAATCGCTATTTTCTTGTCTTCTCTTTCAACCGAGTATATCGGCAATTTTCTTTTAGCGGTGGCGAGCGTGTAAACCGTGTACGCCCGGCTGTGTTTTACCCCCGCCGCAAGGCAGAAAATCGTTATCGCCGCAAGTATGAACGCCGCAATGCGTTTAAGTTTTGCCATTCGTTTTTTACCCCTTTATTTTAACATAAGAAATCAGTCGAAAAACGGGAAATCCTCGGTTCAAAGGTCGAATTTTCGCGCGTTTTCCGTTAGATTTTATGCCGCAATCGAAAGCAGTATGCCGCCTCCGAAAAAAATATCGAAAAATCGCGTAAAAACGGTTGACATATAAGGGCTATAAGAATATAATAACACTCGTCGGTTTAGAGATTGTAAACTTTTCGTTTAACTAAACTTAACGCTCTAAACTTTCGGTTTAACTAAACTTAACGCGTTAAACAAAAAGTTTAGCATAGTAAAAAACACGGGAGAAACGATCGTGGAACTCGGAACTAAAATCAAACAATTAAGGCTGCATTGCGCGCTCACGCAGGAAGAACTCGCCGACAGGTGCGAACTCACGAAAGGCTATATAAGTCAACTCGAAAACGACCTTACCAGCCCGTCGATCGCAACGCTCGTGGATATTCTTTCGGCGCTCGGCACCAACCTTAAAGAATTCTTTTCGGAAGAGGAAGAAGAAAAAATCGTCTTCAAAGAAGACGACTTCATAGAAAAGGACACGGGCGCGGTTAAGATAAACTGGCTTGTGAACAACGCGCAGAAAAACGCCATGGAGCCTTTGATAGTCGAACTTATGCCCGGCAAATTCACCGAAGCGGACGTTCCGCACGAGGGCGAAGAATTCGGCTACGTGCTTTCGGGCAGCGTAATCGTGCACGTCGGCAACAAAAAATATCGTTGCAATAAAGGCGAAAGTTTTTACTTTTCGGCGTCCAAAACTCACTATATGGAAAATCCGACCGACAGAGTCGCGAAATTTATCTGGGTAGCCACTCCCCCTACGTTTTAAGGAGAACACAAATGGAAAAAGACGAAAAAATCATTGAACTTATCGGCGTCGAAAAGGTCTTTGACGGGCAAACGGCGGTAGAGAACTTCAATCTCTACGTCAGAAAGGGCGAATTCATCACCTTTTTGGGACCTTCGGGTTGCGGTAAATCGACGACCCTTCGCATGATCGCGGGTTTCGAACTCCCCACCAAGGGTAAAATTTTGTTGAACGGCAAAGATATAACGAACCTGCCCCCTTACGAAAGGCCGATAAACACCGTGTTTCAACGCTACGCGTTGTTCCCGCACCTTAACGTGTACGACAACATAGCGTTCGGGCTTAAACTCAAACGTTATCGCAACACCTACGTAGACAAAAAAGGCAGAACGATCGTAAAAACCGAAAAACTCTCGAAAGAAGTAATCGACGCGAAAGTTTCGAGAGTACTTAAACTCGTCGACCTCGAAGAATTCGAAAAACGCGACGTAACCACTCTTTCCGGCGGACAGCAACAGCGTATCGCCATTGCAAGGGCAATCGTCAACGAACCCGAAATTCTGCTTTTGGACGAACCGCTCGGCGCGCTCGACCTTAAAATGCGCAAAGACATGCAACTCGAACTTAAAGCCATGCACGACAAACTCGGCATAACCTTTATTTACGTAACGCACGATCAGGAAGAAGCGCTTACCATGAGCGACACCATAGTCGTTATGAAAGACGGCGAAATTCAGCAGATCGGCACTCCGAAAGACATCTACAACGAGCCGAAAAACGCCTTCGTGGCGGACTTCATCGGCGAAAGCAATATCTTTTCCGGCACCATGGTCGGCGACAAAAAAGTACGCTTCATAAACAAAGTATTCGACTGCGTAGACGACTTCCCGAAGAACGAAAAAGTAGACGTCGTCGTCCGTCCCGAAGACGTGTTCCTCGTGGACGAAGGCAAAGGTCAGGTTGACGGCGTCATCTCCTCTTCGATTTTCAAAGGCGTTCATTACGAAATGGTCGTTATGGTAGGCAAAACCGAAATCGTCGTACAGGACACCATCGAAAGAAAAGAAGGCACGAAGTGTTCGGTTATCATCCGTCCCGACGACATACACATAATGGCTAAGGAATTCGACGCCAACCGCTATACGGGTTACGTTACCAAAAAGAACACCGTATGTTTTGCGGGCGGAGAATTCGAATGCGACGTAACTCAACTCTATGAAGGCAGCCGTCTTGACGAAGAAGGATACCTTATCACCAAAGAGGGCGAAAAAATCGACCTTACGGACGTTGACGTAAACGTGGAAGTCGGTCTTAAAGACATCGAGATTATAGACAACGACGAAGACGGCAACGTTGCGGGTACGATTATTCAGATAGTTTACAAGGGCGACCACTATCAGATCATTATCCGTACCGACGAAGAGGAAGAAGACTTCGTAGTGGACACCGAATACACCTGGAACGAAAACGACCGCGTTTCGGTCAAGATTCCTCCCGAAAAAATCAAACTTACCTTAAAGGCGGCTACGAAGTAAAATGAAAGCGTTGAAATTTTCGAGAAAGCATCTCGGAATCCCCTACGCGGTGTTTATGCTCGCGTTCGTGGTGTTTCCCCTGCTGCTTATAATTCTCTATGCGTTTACGGTCGAAAACCGCGAAGTCGTAACCAACGATATTACCGCGTTTTCGTTCTCCTTTTCCAACTTCACGGCGTTCTTCTCGTCGTCTACGAACATACGCGCGATATATATAAGTTTCGCGCTTGCGATTTTAACGACCGTTATCTGTCTTTTGATCGCCTACCCCGTCGCGTATATACTTGCCCGTTCCAGAATGAAAACCCGCTCGGTGCTGTTAATGATCTTTATTCTGCCCATGTGGATAAACTTCGTTCTTCGCACGGCGGCTATGAAAGAATTGCTTTTCGCAATGGGCTTTTATAACTCCAATAAAATGAGTTTCTTCAACACGGTCGTCGGCATGGTTTACGACTATCTGCCGTTTACGATATTGCCCCTTTACACCGTGCTTATAAAACTCGACAAAAACGTACTCGAAGCGTCGCAGGACTTGGGCGCGACGAGCGCGCAGACTTTTTTCAAAGTGGTAGTTCCTATGTCCGCGCCGGGAATCGTCAGCGCGGTAACCATGGTACTGCTCCCGACGACCACGAGTTACGTCGTTTCCGACACTTTGGGCAACGGCAACGTAACGATTATCGGCAAACTCATCGAAGACCAGTTCTCGACAATGTTCGACTGGCACGCCGGTTCGGCAATAGCGATGATTTTGCTCGTGCTTATCTTTATAACTATGTTCGTAACGAATAAATTTTCCGACGGCGAAGAAGTCAACACGAGAGGAGGCGGATTATGGTAAAAAAAGTTCTCAAATGGGTTTATCTCTTTCTCGTAATCGCCTTTTTATACGCCCCGATAATTCTGCTTACCATTTACTCTTTCAACCTTTCTCCGTCCATCGGCGTATGGTCGAAAGAATGGGGTTTCAAACTCTATAAACAACTCTTCACCGACGAAAGTCTTAAAACGACCGTAATCAATACGATAGTGCTTGCCCTTCTTGCGGCAACCTGTTCGACGATACTCGGCACGATGGGCGCGATAGGCTCGTTCTACTCCAGAAAGAAAGTCAGAAAAGCCCTCGATTCGGTTACGAATATCCCCGTCATAAACGCCGAGATAGTAACCGCAATATCGATTGCGCTCGTATGCACGATGTTCGCTTTCGGAAGAACTTACGCTTCGCTTTTAATCGGGCATATCGTGCTTTGCTTCCCGTTCGTGTATCTGTCGGTACTGCCGAAACTCAAACAACTCGACGGCAACCTGTACGAAGCGGCGTTGGACCTCGGCGCAAGTCCGACGAAAGCCCTGTTTTCCGTCATATTGCCCGAGATTATGCCGGGCGTCATAAGCGGCTTTATGCTTGCGATAACCTTGTCGCTGGACGATTATATCGTTACCACGTTTACGCGTCCGCCGACGTTCGACACCATTTCCACTTACGTTTTCGACGCCTACGCCAAGGGCGGAAAAGGTTCGTCCGTACCCGCTTTAAGGGCTTTGTCGGCGATAATATTCCTTATAATGGTAATCTTCGTAGTCGTCAGAAACTTACTTGCGATCAGGAGGGCTAAAAAGAATGAAAAGAAAATTTAGTTTGTGCCTTGCCGCGGTCGTCGCCGCGGGCGCGCTTCTGCCGCTTACTTCCTGCAAAAAAGAAACGGTCGAATACCTGAACGTTTTCAACGCCGAAGAATATATCTCGGAATTCGACGAAGAGTGGGGAACTCTCGACGTTATCGCCGAGTTCGAAAAGTACGCTTCGAAAGAACGCGGACATACGGTAAAAGTAAAATATTCGACTTTCGGCACGCTTGAAAACATGTACAACGAGTTACAACTCACCAAGCGTAAAAGCGGCAACGGCTACACGTATTCTTACGATCTCGTCTGCCCGTCCGACTATATGATTCAGCGTATGATCAAAGAGGACATGCTCGAAAAATTCGACGTTGACGAAGCCGGCAAATACGAAAAAGTGGGTAACTACAACGACTACGCTTCGCCGTTTATCACCGACCTTTTCGAGGGCAAGGGCTGGAACGAATACGCCGTCGGCTACATGTGGGGTACTATGGGTTTTATCTATAACCCCGAAGTTTTAGCCGAAAACAACTCGGAATTCGCAGCCGCGATAAAAGGCGTAGAAAACCAAAAAGAACTCGTAAAAAAGTACGAAGATTTCGTCGCTACGTGGGAACTCCCCTGGAACAGTTACTACAAGAATTTAGGCACGATTAAAGACAGTATCCGCGATACCTACGCTTTAGCCGTCGGCTACGTTTACCGCGACGCGCTTAAAAAACTCAACGCTCTTTACTCCGACGCGGAAGTTCACGACCCGACTAAAATCACGGTCGAAGAATATCGCGACATACTCGTCAAAATCTTCAACAACGTAGACAGCAATCTCGTAGAAGACGTAAAATCGCTTGACGAAGTAAAGAAATACGAAAACGAAGAAGGCACGCAGAAAGCGATAGAAATCGTCAGACAGGCTCAGGAAGCCCTTAAAGGCGAAACTACGGTAAAGGCTGCGGAACGCGAGTTAAAGACGCTTAAAACCAACGTTTACGGCTTTGAAGTGGACAGCGGAAAGAAAGATATGGCGGCAGGCAAAATAGCCATAAACTTCGCCTGGTCGGGCGACGCGGCTTATACGCTCGATCTTGCCGACGAAGACAAAGGCGCCACTCTTTACTACGCCGTACCCAAAGAAGGCAGCAATATCTGGTTCGACGCGTGGGTTATGCCGAAAGGCGCGAATAAAGACCTCGCGCAGATGTTCGTAAACTTCTTGTCCGACCCCGAAATCGCAATATCCAATATGGATTATATCGGTTACGTAAGTCCTATCGCGGGCGACGACGTATTCGATTATATCTGCGACGCGGAAAGTTACGATTTAACTCTTGAACCCGACGCGGATCATACCGAAATGCTCGACTACACCTACTTTTTCTCAAACGTTTCGGACGATAAAAAGACGGACGGAAAAGTCATAGTTTATTCAAAGGTGGAAAATATCGGCAGACAACTCACCGTGCAGTACCCGACGAAAGACGTGGTGGATCGTTGCGCGATAATGACGGCTTTCAATCGTAACGAACTGAAAAAAGTAAACGCCATGTGGAGCGACGTAAAAGTAGGTAATCTGCCCTTGTGGCTGCTTATATCCGTACCTGCGGTAATAGTATTCGCGTTGCTTTTGTGGGTAACGCTCGCGATACTCAAAAAACACGGAATAAAAATCAGATTGCCGAGGCGCAATTACGGAACTCTTATTTCGAGCGAACGAATCAAATAATTTATAAAAAGTTTATATGAAAAAGCCGCGTGGCAATCGGGAAGTTTCCCGACCGCCGCGCGGCTTTTTATTATTAAACGTCTTTGCGTCAATACCGAGTTGCACCTTGCCTTCCCTATCGGGGAAGGTGGCAACAAGCGTAACGCGCAGTTGACGGAAGAGGTCAAACAACGAAATTTTTATATATGCGCTTATAGTATAAAACTCTCGTACATGACCTCTATCGGCACTCCGTGCCACTTTCCCCGATAGGGAAAGCATTTTTTCAGGTTTCTGCTTACGCTTTAACCGTATCGTCAAGCGTAACCGGCTTCGGGTTGACGTTCGCGACTACGCTTCTCATTTGCTTCGTCGAGAACAAAAACGCCGCGACTACCACGTCGATAGCAAGATCTACGAGTACGAAAGAGTTGTAGGCGAAACTGTAACAAACGGGCGACATGTGCCAATCGTTGCCCCATACGCCGAATACGAAATATCCGCTTAATACGTGCGAAATATATCTGAACACGCAGGCGATCGTCATACCCGCGATAATTTCGGCAATCATGTTTCCTTTAAGGAATTTGAATTTTTTAGCAATGCCCGCAAGACCGATAGACGCAAACGCTATGGGATAATCGAGCAAAATCTGCATCCATTCGTAAACCTGCGGATTCTGAATGAACTGTAACACGCCGTAAATAAGCCCCGCGAAAACGCCCTTTCTCGCTCCGAACATATAGGAATAAACCATAAGCGGAAGCATACTTGCGAGAGTTATCGAACCGCCCATAGGAAGCGAGAAAAACTTAACGTAAGAAAGCGCGAAAGAAAGCGCGATACAAACGCCCGCGTAAGCGAGATTTCTCGACGCGCTCGCCGTTCCTTCGTCTTTGCCGAATATAAACGCCAAAGCGATTATCGCGACGACGAGCAAAGCGGAAAGTATATAGTACGCCGTTTTATGTAAAGGTTCTACAACGTTTTCGGTGTAAGACTTGGAATATCTTATCGATACGACAAGCGCGATTGCATACGCCGTTACTACCGCAAAAGCGATATAAACGAAATATTTGTACGCTTTGGGCGCAAACTTTTTCAGGATAACGCCCGCCGCAACCAGCAACAAAAGCGTTGCGAAGAATCCGACGAAAAGCCAGAACGCGCCGTCGATTTCGCCCTTATATTTAAGTCTTTTAAGTTGAAAGAACAAAATAACCGTTATAAGCGAAACGGCAAAGCCGACTATCGCGCCGATTTCTGTCTGTTTGCACTCTTTCGTAAGGTCTTTTTTACCTTTAAGCGCGAAAAAGACGATAAGCGCGATAACGAGCGCAACGGCGAACACGGCGCAGACTATAAGCGAAAATTCCTGCGCGGCGGCTATCAATAATTTGTATTGATTTTTGAGTTTTGTATAATCGCCCGTATCGTTTCCTTCTTCATCGAGAACGACGACCGCTTCTTTATAAGCGTTGCTTTTCGCAAGCGGTAAAAACACCGCGAACGCCGCGACTACTACGATCACCCCGACGACTACGCCGAGCGAAAAACGCATAGCGACCGCAAAATTCGCTCTGTTTTTCATCGTGGTAAGCGCAACGCCTGCCGCCAGAACGAGCATAATTGCGACCGAGAACCATACGGCGAGCGTTCCTACGCCCTGATACATAGTATCGAACGCCGCCTTACCTACTTTTAACAATTCGTTAAAATCTTTCATAAATAAACTCCTTTGATTATTTATCGTTTTGTGCTTGTAATATCTTTATAACGTCATTGCGAGACCCTTTACGGGTCGCGGCAATCCCCGCAATAATGGGCGGAGCGGCTTGTATAGACGGACATACTCCAATCTTCGGGATTGCTTCACTGCGTTCGCAATGACGTACTTTACCATGACTCCCTATCGGGGAAGCAAATAAAAAACCCCTCTACACGAATAACGCATAAAGGGGCGAAACGCCAAAAACTCATTCCCCAGTCAAGCATTACCTTGTCGGGTTCAACGGGTATAATCTCAGCCATAGCGATGACGCGCAGGCACCCCAAGCGATTAAATTCGGATATAGTATATTCTTATTCTTTCGATTTGTCAACGATTTTGATTAAAATTTATTCCTGCTTGCGTTTCACCCCGTTATTGCGACAATGCCGTACTTTATCTTGCCTTCCCTATCGGGGAAGGTGGCAACAAGCGTAACGCGCAGTTGACGGAAGAGGTCAAACAACGAAATTTTTATATATACGCTTATAGTATAAAACTCTCGTACATGACCTCTATCGGCACTCCGTGCCACTTTCCCCGATAGGGAAAGGATTGCCCTACACCGTCTTTGCGTCAATGCCGAGTTAAATAACTTGCTTGCAAAGGTTATTTAACGAAGGTATTCATAAGGCGATTGCAATTGAGTAGCAATTGTTAGCCATTAGAGACTTGAACTAATCAAGTTTTAACGACGCAAAATTTGTAAAATCATCGTTAAACTCTCTTGTAATACAATAAAGTATGACTGCGTTCGTTTGCCTTGATTTTTCTAAATTTTTCGCCGTTAAAATGCCTTGCACCTTAAAGCCGCATTTTTTAGGCGGTTTTGGTGAAGATTTGCGACGACGTATATAAATACTTCTAGCAAAGATTTGCCGAAACGGGCAAAAAAGACGGCTTTAAGGCTCGATTAGTTCAAATCTCTAATGGCTAAAACGCACGTTTCAAAAGCGTTAGCGTTAATCGCCGAATAAGGAGCAAAGCGACTGTGGCAATCCCGATGATTGGAGTACGGGCGGATATGTACTGTCATTCCGATCCTTTGGCGAAGTTCCTTGGCAGGTCGCCACCTCTCCCGCTTCAACGGAAGAGCATACTCCCGGAAGGTGGTTTACCGCGGAGTGTATATTGCAGTAATATCAAGTCCGACGGTTTTGCCCTTCCGGGCGATCCTTCGGTAACCCTCAGGATGACATATTGTTTGTTTACCGTCATGTTGAGCGTAAGCGAAACATCTCCCGGAAGGGTGGTATTATGATGTCTATATATACTACCACTTTTTAGCCTTCCCCGGGCGGAAAAGGCTAAAAAAACTGCGGGGCGAGAGAAAATCTCTCGCCCCGCAGACTATTAACAGTCGCATTTATTATTTGTATTCTACAACTTTGTAAGCGGTTTCGTTATTAACGTTGAAACTCGAATCTAAACCGGGATATTGAGAACGAACGTCTACAACCAAATAACTCGGCGTCGTAATATCGATATTCGCGTCGCCTATCTTACCTGCGGTAACTTTACCCGTGTTAGAAAGGTTGATTACGACGTCTTTACCGATCGTGGTATTGCCCGCACGCATTAAAACGCCTACGCCGTCGGTAACATTGAACGTTCCTCCGTTAAGCACTACCGTATCTTTGTTGGCAACGTAAACGCCACAAGCAATATAACCGTCAGTTTGAATATTCGCATTGAATTTACCGCCGTTTACGATAATTTCGCAACCTTCTGCTTCGGCGCCGTTAGTCGAGATAACGGAATTATCTTTTGTGGTAAACGTTCCGTTGTTTACGGTGAGTTTACTACCGCCGAACAGAGCGAACGCACATTCCTGTGCAGTATAGTTACCGCCGTTTACAACGACTTCGCCGCCCCTGACATCGAACACATAATTGCCCGAATTAACCATTCCGCCGTCGATAGTAAGTTTTGCTCCGCTTTTAACCGTTACAAAATTCTTTTGCGCCTTTACAGTCTTACCGTTCAGATACAAATTAACGTTAGATTCTTCTATCGTTAAAGCAGTCGCGAGCGTTATGTCGGCATTAAGTATGACGTTTCCGCCATTTTTTAAGGCAGCCCTCAATTCGTCTTCGGTGCTAACAGCATCACCTTTAACAACCGTGTACCAAACGTCGCCGTTTGCTTTGGTTTCGCTGACAACTTTATAACCGTCGGCTACGAAGTTAGTGTTCGCGCCTTCCGCCTTACATTTAGCGGGGTTGAAGTTTACGAACGTTCCGCCCGTTACGATTATCTTCGCCGTACCGTTTGCGCGGTTAGCGTCGTAGCAGTTAAGTACGAATTCGTTTGCCTTGTTTGCGTCGGGATATTTCTGCTGTACCGAATAGAAACCGCCTTTTATGTAAGCCGTTCCTTCATATACGTAAACGGCGTGAATGTTACCGATAAACGTACCGTCTTCGATTACGAGTTCCGAACCGTCCTGTACGTCGACCGCGTAGCAGTCGTTTTCTTTCGCCTTGAAGTTACCGCCCATAACGGTTACGTTGGCAGTTTCACGAGCGGAAACGAGCGACCACGCATTGGGTTTAGAATCCCAAAGGTCATTCGTATTCTCTATCGTTTTGTTAGTCGCATTGATAGTCATATTACCTTCGCTTACCACCAAAGTGGAAGCGAAATCAACGGTTTCTTCGATACCGTCGTTCAAAGCAGCTGCGGAAACGACCGAATACCAGTTCGCGCCGTCTTTCGTTTCTTTAACGAGCACGCAACCGTCGGGAACGTCTACGTCGTTAGTTGCAACGGCGTTGCCCTGTTGCGCTTCTACCTTAATAACGAGGTTGCAGGTAATATTTTTGCCTCCGGTGGCTTCTTTGGGGAATACGATAGTTACGGGAATATCGTCAATCGATGCGCCCGCTTCGAGTTCTACGTATTCGGTAGCCAAAGTATAACCGCGGAATTCCATTCCGTTCATATCGATATTAAGTTCGTCAAGCAATTCCGTCCCCGCCGTGCGGTCTGCTAAAAGCATTACGCGGTATTTAATCTTAACTGTGCTTTCGTTAGTAAGTTTTACAGCCAGCTTAACGCCGTCGGTAGGAACGAAGTTACTTAAAGTCAATTTAACTTGCGAATTTTCCTTCGTTACTTCGGCTTTACCGGTATCGTATAAGCCTTCCGCCTCTGCTCCGTTATTTTCATGCCACGTTTTGGTAACTGTAACATCGGCAGTAACTTCGACGTTAGCGGAAGTTATAGCGATATTTACGCTGCTGCTCGAAGTGAACAACGCGAACGTCGCGCCCGCAACAAGACTTGCGCACATTATTATGGCGAGAATAGCCGTAATAATTACGCTTCTTTTTGCATTTTTCATTATTTATTCTCCTTTTTTATACCAAGGGCGAAATGCCCTCTTCAAAAGAAATCAAAATATATTGTTTGTTTTTATGACTGTATATTTGACATGTTGAGCGTTAGCGAAACATCTCCCGGAAGGGCAAAACCTACGGACTTTATTTTACCGTAATATTTGCCCCGCGGGAAACCACCCTTCCGGGAGATTCTTCGCCAAAGGCTCAGAATGACAGTTTTATCATTCTTCCGACAAATCTTTCATTTCGGGGTTCTTCGAATTTATCAACTCGAATTTTCTTTCCCTTCGCCAACCTTTCAAGGTCTTTTCGGCTGCCAACGCGTCTTTTACGTTATTAAATACTTCGTAATAAACGCACTTTTCTACGTTATATTTTTGCGTAAACCCTTTTACCGCATGATTTTTATGTTCCGAAACCCTTCTTTCTAAATCATTTGTTACTCCGACGTATAAAACGGAATTACTTTTATTTGTCATTATATAAACATAATACATAGTTTTATTGTCATCCTGAACGTAGTGAAGGATCTCCCGGAAGGGCAAGCGATTAAACGCGATTACGTAATTAGTCCTTTACGACGGTGTACCAAACGATACCGTTACCTTTGTCTTCCGATTCAACGTGATAGCCTGCGGGAACGAAGTTCGTGCCTGCGCCTTCCGCTTTATTGTCGGCAGGGTTGAAGTTTACGAACGTTCCGCCGGTGATAGTAACCTTTGCGGTGCCGTTCTTGAAGTTGGCGTCGTAGCAGTTAATAAAAACCCCGTAACCGTCTTGTACGTTATTGCTGTTCAATTGTTGAATATCAAAGAAACCGCCCTCGATAACGAGTTCGCCTTCATATACGTAAATCGCGGTTACGTTACCGATAAAATTACCACCCTTGATAACCAATTTCGCGGTCTTGTCGTAAACGTCCGCCGCATAGCAGTCGTCTTTTTTCGCCTTGAAATTACCGCCCATAACGGTTACGTTGGCAGTTTCACGAGCGGAAACGAGCGACCACGCATTAGTCGTAGAATCCCAAAGGTCAGCCGTATTCGCAACGGTTTTATCGGTAGCGTCGATAGTAACGTCGCCGCCGGTAACCGCTAAAACTCCGTCAACGGTAACGCCTTCAGTCAATTTAAGGTAGAGTTTTCCGTCTGCCGCAACGTTCTTGATAGCGTTCTGAACTTCGTCAGCCGTAGTCGCAACCGTAACTGCGCCGTTGTTGAACACCGTAAGACCGTCCTTCGACATTACGGGCGTTCCGTCTTTATACGTAAGTTTATGACCGTTACAATCAATTATAACATTTTTACCGAACGCAAAATTAAGCGGAATATTTACATAATCTGCGCCGACTAAAACTACGTTGTTGTTTAACTTCGCTTCGTCCTTGATATATGCACTCTTAACTATTTTTGCTATAGTCCAATCATCCTCGCCTTCACCGATTACGGCTTTGCCATAACCTGCGCCGACGTGATCGTTGCTATATACAATATACCAATATCCGCTCTTTTCAACGTGGTATCCCTTTGCAACCTCAACTTCGCCGGGGTTATCGGTCAAGGGGTTAAAGTTATAGAATCTGCCGCCTTTAACGATTATCTTCGCATTGCTGCCGTCTTTGCAGTTAAGCGTCCACTTCGGAGTCTTGCATTTGAACTTACCGCCGTTGATTTCGATAACCGCATTGTCATCGGCGTAAATCATATCGTACTGATCGTCGGTACCGGTGATTTCCTGAGAGAAATAACCGCCGTTGATAATAACTTTCGAATTGCCGGAAGCCCATACCGCAACGGCGCCATGGTCTTTTTCAACCGCCTTAACGTCCGCTTCTACAGTTATCTGCGCATTCCTTTCCGCCTGAACAGCACCCCAACGTCCGTTTCCGTAAACGGATTCGGTAACGATCGTAGATCCGGAAGAAGACGATACGCTGTCAACAGGATATTCGGTTGCGTTCGTCTGAGTAGCAGTCAAAGTTATAGACATATTCTTAACTTCGAGATTCTGATACTCGTTCTTCGCGTTTTCATTCATCTCGCCGAAAATTTCGACTTCTTTGTCTTCGTTAGCCGCAAGAATTTCGTTTTCCAAAATCGCGCCGCCGACGGAAACCGCTTTTTCTTCGCCTCCGTCAACCTTAACGCGGAAAGTCAAAACGTCAAGCAATAACGAATCCGACATACCGTTGAATTCGAGTTTATATTTAAGTCTGAGGTTACCTTTGTTCACAACTTGAAGTTTGGGAAGTTTGAACTTGTAACCGGGAGCCCAAAGACCGTTGTCTTCGTCTTCCGCATCGGTACGGATAAACGAAAGCGTCTTGCCGTTTGCGTCAACCCATTGTTCGTTTTCTTCGTCCCACATATTAAGGCCGACCTTCAACGTACCCGAAACGATTTTGTTTACGCTTACTTTTGCCGAATCGGTGAACCACGCGTAAGTGCCGCCGATCATAAGGCTGAAGCAAAGAGCGATAGTAAGTATCGCCGAAACGATTACGTTTCTTTTTGCATTTTTCATTATCTCTTTTTCTCCTTTTGAGATTATTGTTTTACCTTAATTATACCGTCGTTTCGGCGGGAACGTATTGTTCAGCCATGACTATGAGGTCGAACGTAACTTCTTTGCCCTGCGTGGCGTTGCCCGCAAGAGAGTTAAACACGATTTTAACTGTAAACTTTTCTTCCGTAGCGTTCTTTTGAACCAACTTGTCGGAAACTATTATTTTGCCGTTTTCGATTTTACAATCCGATAACTTCGTACCTTCGGCCGCGCCGTTTACGTAAACCGTCAATTGTTCGGCAAACGCGAGATTTTCGGCGGTAGTAGCGGAGTCGAGTTCTATCGCAACCCGATAATTGAACGCAACGGTGCCTTTGTTGATAACGTGCATTTCGACTTCGTACCACGAACCCGGCGCGATTTTTTCGTCGCCTATACCGAAAACGTTTTCACTCGTCGCAGCGGAAAAATCTCTGGCTGTGGCGTCTTCGGTTTTCGTCGGCATACCGGTAGCAGCGTCCGGAACGGATTTAACGAGTTTAGTACGCGTAAGTCCGAGTTCGAGCGTACCTGCCTGCAAGTGGTTGGTAACTTCTACGTTGTCTGAAAATAACGCGTACGTTCCCGCAACCCCAATCGACACCGAAAGCATTATCGTTAACGCCGCCGAAAGCAATGCTCTTAACTTTTTCACGTTAAGTTCCTCCTTTCTTGTTTTTTACTTCTCTTCGGTCGACTCCGCGGCTCTTTTCTGCCTGCGGCGAAGTTTTGCCTGTTCTTTCTTATAAGCGCGTTCTTCTTCGATCGCGTTTATCGCTATCTGCATACTGTCTTTAACGGCGGAAAGCGTCGCATCGTCTACGACTTTTATCGTCGCGGGGGCTTGCTTGACTTCCACCCTGTTTTCGCTTACGTAGTTCTTGAACGCAAGGTTAGGAATTACGAGTTCGCAAATGACGGTTTCGCGTTTGATTTTAAGTCTTACCAAACGATTTTTACCTACTTTGTACTCCTCGTAGTTCGCGTTCTTATAACGCTTGCTGCCCTCTACCGTGTTGGCGAAACGAACGATCTCGTCGTAATACCCCTTGAACTCGGGGGTAAGTTCGAGATACTTCTCGTCGAGAGTCTTCGTGCCGGTCGCGAAATTGACGACACCGTCGTCTTCCGCCTCTTCGGCAACTTCTTCCGTAACAGCCGTTTCTTCGGTTGCGGGTTCTTCTTCGACGGGTTCTTCCTTCGGTTCTTCAACCTCGGGTTCTTCCGTCTGTTGCGGCGCAGGCGCGGGCTGGTATACGACTACGGGCGTTGCCGTGGCGGCTTCGCTCGCATTTTTCTTTGCGCGTTCTTCGGTAACGATATCTCTCGTAACGACGACGACGCAAAAAATGCCGATTATCAGTACGACTGCAATGAAACAAATCATCAATACGTACATTTTCTTGTCCTCCCGTATTTATTACAACGTTTTTTGTTTTTGTCTTTTCTTTGTTATGTTGAGTATGGGCGAAACGTCGCCCGGAAAAGCAAAGCCGTAGGGATTTACCTTACCGTCATATACACTCCGCGGTAATCACCCTTCCGGGAGATTCTTCGCTTCGCTCAGAATGACAGTTTTTCATTCTTCCGACAAGTCTTTCATTTCGGGGTTCATCGAATTTATTAACCCGAATTTTCTTTCCCTTCGCCAACCTTTCAAGGTCTTTTCGGCTGCCAATGCGTCTTTTACGTTATTGAATACTTCGTAATAAACACACTTTTCTACGTTATATTTTTGTGTGAAACCTTTTACCGCATGATTTTTATGTTCCGAAATCCTTCTTTCTAAATCGTTCGTTACTCCGACGTATAAAACCGAATTGCTTTTATTGGTCATTATATAAACGTAGTACATATTTTGTCATCCTGAACGTAGTGAAGGATCGCCTGGAAAGGCAAAGCCGTCGGACTTTATTTTACCGTCATATACACTCCGCGGTAATCACCCTTCCGGGAGATTCTTCGGCAAAGCCTCAGAATGAAAGTACGTTTTACTCCGTCTGTTCTTCTTTCCGGTCAGCCGATTCTTCGGGGGCGGCGGCGTTCTGCAAAGCCGCGAGTTGTCGTTTTAACTCTTCGATCTCGTCGTCTTTATTCGCCTGTTCTTCTTTACGTTTGTTCTTTTTGTCCTCGCCCAGAACGTTCACTATTCTGAATATCTGTATGACTATCATCAACAGACACGGAACGATTACAACGCACACGATGCCTACGGGTTTTTTCAATACGTATACGCAAAGCCCCAGCAGGTAACTCTGCCCCGTAACCTTTCCTATTATGTAAGTAGTGGTTGCGGGAGTGTCAACTTCGGTATCTATAACCTGCTCGGCGGGCTCGTTGCCTTTGCTCGATTTATAATCGCCTTTAAGCGTTATTATATACCCGTTGCCGGTTTCCTTTTTTTCTATCTTGATAACCCGGTGAGTTATTATCTTGCTGTCGCCGTCGTAATTGTCTTTATTCGCCGCGCTTTCTCTGTTATACTGGAAAGTAAGCACGTCGCCGACTTTAAGCGTTTTATACCATTCGTTTATCTCTTTTTCGCTCGTAGGGGCGGTCTTGATAAACACGCACGACTTGACTTTTATGCTCTTTACCTTGTACTTGCTTACGTCGGTGTAGGCGCATTTTTCCATCGACCCCGACTGAACGAAACGAAGTTGATACCCGAAAATCGTAGCCGTACCGTCTTTGCTCTTTTTCGCGTTGACGGTAACTATCATCGTAAACAACGCGAGCAGCAAAACCGCCACCACGACCACGTCTAAAACGATATTCGCAACCTTCTTTGCGATCGTTACGCCGCTTTTCGGCGATTTCGTAACGTTTTCAACTTCTTTCTGCCCTTCTTCTTCCATTTCACTTAAACCCTTACAGTTTATTTGACTTCTTCCACCGTCTTGCTCGTAATCTTCAGCACGAAATCGGCAGTCGCGCCCATATATTCGTTATCGCGTCCGTCCTCCGTCGGTCTGAATTCGAAAATAATCTTAACCTTGCCGGCATTTTTGCCAAGTTCGAAATTTTTGCCGTAAACGTCTTTAAGAAGTTCCGTCTTTTCGGTCGCGCCGTATCGTATGGTTACGTATACGACTTCCGCCAGTTTACCTTTGCCTTTGGTAAATTCAAGGTTTACGTCGAGATCCCCCGCCGGAACGATTTCGTAACTTCTTTTATCGGTAGGATTAAAATCGTTGAAATTGACGGAATACTTTTTGACGCCCGCGCGATCGACGGCCGTTTCCGCGTTCAACGAGTGTACGGCAGGCGTTTCGGACTTGTTTTTCCGATAAGCAACGATACCTATGGTAACGCCTATCATAGACATAGCCACGCAAGCGACGATCAGCAGCGACATTACTTTTTTAGTCATATTCTCGTTTCTCCTTAGCCATTAGAGATTTGAACTAATCGAGCCTTAAAGTCATCTTTTTTGCCTGTTTCGGCAAATCTTTGCTAGAAGTATTTATATACGTCGTCGCAAATCTTCACCAAAACCGCCTAAAAAATACGGCTTTAAGGTGCAAGGCATTTTAACGGCGAAAAATTTAGAAAAATCAAGGCAAACGAACGCAGTCATACTTTATCGTATTACAAGAGAGTTTAACGATGATTTTGCAAATTTTGCGTCGTTAAAACTTGATTAGTTCAAATCTCTAATGGCTAGCCACATGTAATTGCGTTTGAACTCGGTCTTGCGCCATGTTTTCAGGCTAATACATTGTTCCGCGACCGTCTTATATTTGTATATTAAGGCGTTCGCGCGCCGCGTCTTACCCTAAAAACGCGACGCAAGACTTGCAAGCAACCAAAACACCGCTATTTTCGATGATTTTTGGTAAAGACGGCTTTGTTCGTACTCGCCCGTACGGGCGAAGTCGGATTTGCCTAAAAGCACGTAAATATCGGCGTTTTGGCGGGTTCAAATGCAATTACCTGTGGCTAACCGTATTGATATTTTTCAACCGTACGCCCGCCCCGCAACGGCGCCGACGTATGATTTTATGCCCGTTAAACATGCAATATTTATACTTTTAGTATATTGCGCGTATATTTTAACATTTTGTTTCACGCGTGTCAAGGGTTTTTAAGCGGTTTTTGTCCGCATTTTCACAATACGCATACGATTTTTTCGTTCTATTCCACATTATTTCTCCGATATTTTTCTTAAAAATCGTATTTTCGGAAATTTTTACGAATTTTTTAAGCGTATCGAAAAAAGCCGCAACGGTTGCGACTTTTTAACGCAAAAAACGATAATCACGGCTGCCGTAACGGATATAAACCGTTCCGCGCCGAGGGAAAACCCCGGAACCGGACTTTTAAGAAAACGACATCCGCCGCGACCAAACGGTCGCGGCGGATGTAATCGTTTCGTGAAAAATCAAACGTACTTGGGATCTTCTTCTTTCGTTATACCCTTTTGTTTGTTGCGGTAATCTTCGATTGCCGCTTTAATCGCCTCTTCGGCAAGAACCGAAC
>ENA-UERG01000023-UERG01000023.1-human-gut-metagenome-genome-assembly--contig:-NODE-23-length-125135-cov-13.119752_pt1 | contig 125135 bp, 92 predicted proteins | sample MGYA00242954_ERZ507954 | MGnify/ENA primary metagenome ERZ507954 (study PRJEB26167, sample SAMN06115478) | human gut metagenome | host: Homo sapiens | place: China:Sichuan | collected 2015-01-21...
CAGGTTTTCAAACCTCCGCAAATCTCTCGCAGACTATTGGCCTGCGCCAACTGGCAGAAGATCATCGACACAAAATGCGCCCAACTGTCAAAGGTTTGTTTGTGTTTGTCTCCATTGTGTTTCATGACTATTTCTTCAAATTCTCGCTTCGGTATCAAAATGACGGAGCCTCCTTGTGGTTTAGGCAACCGTAATATTCTATTACGGACAAGTTGGCTCCACTTTTTTCACCCCTTCAAAAGTTTTTAGGACAGGTGTGTCCTTTCTGTAGATTAATGAGTATGTTATTTACCGGGAATCCCATAAAACGCATCGCTTTCCCACGTCAATAAAAAGAGAATCACGAAAGCCGCGCTCCAGCTGAATCGCGGGACTCCGAGCGGCTTGCCGGTGACCGGATTGTAATTTTCATTGATTCCGCCGATGTCGGCGCGGACCCAACACAAAATCGTTTCCCGGCATTCGTTCGCGATTTTATCGAATCCGTACCGTTTCAGGCCCGTCAAAGCGAACCAGGCGATATTCAGCCAGGTGCGCCCGCGCCAATATCCTTCGGGATCGAACTGCGGCGAATCATAGGCGACACTGGGAAAGCCCGGATACATCTTCTTAGGATCCGCCGCGTGCTCCGCCATCCGCGCCGCCCGTTCCGGCGAGGCGGAGCCGATGAAGAGCGGCATGAACGAAGCCGGGCTCAAAATGCCGGTAGGCCCGGATTCACGGTGAATATCGAAATAGCTGCATTCCTGTTCCGACCAGAAAACCGCCTCGATCCGTTGGGCAAGCTCTTTCGCTTTTTGCCGGTACTCGGCTGCGCCGGCAATATCCCCCGCACTTTCCGCAAGATAATCCATGGCGCGGTAGTTCATTACCATATAACAATTTAAATCGACCGGACGAAGATTGAGAATTCCCGGATCCCAGCGGACGGCGTTATCCCAGCCGGATTCCCAGCGGGCCTCCAAATCGCGCTGTTCGGGATCATCCGCCTCACTGTCGTAAAAAAACAGTCCCGTCTCCTGTGCGCACCGTTTTTTCTCCCAATAAGCGGTATTCCGCCGGAAGGCCGGATAGACCTTCCCGGCCCAGGCAAAATCGTTTTCACTGCGCACAATGCGCTCCGCCGCCCAGGCCAGAACCGGCGGCTTGCCGTAACGGTCGTACAACTTTCCTTCGCCGCTCAGCAGGTCGGGGAACAGGCCGGAGGGCTGCTGAAGATGAATGAACATCTCGATCTGCTCTTTGGCCAATGCCGGATCGAACGGCAATATCCCGATTGCGGCAAAAGCGCAATCCCAATTCCAAACGCCGTCGAAACAGAGATTCGACGGCTTGATTCCCCGGAATGGAGACCATGGTTTCGGTTTCCCGAACAGGCAAGTCGCGTTCTCCTCCAGAATTCCCACAGCCTGATCGAGAAGCGTATAATCTTCAAATGGAAGTTTACCGTAAAACGATTTCAAATGGATTTTGTAACTGTCCATGAATTACCTGGGAGCATAGAGGAATATATCGCTGTTCGAATTCCAGTCGGGAGAGCCCAGCGTTCTGCGCGATATGCTGCCGACATTGCCGCCGAGAAACAGCATATTGAACCGGTTGTTGTGACGGAACGTCCAGAAAGAGGTGTCCCGCGGGGTGTTGTTCTGAATATTCCAGGTCGTACACGGCTCGTAGTTGGAATCGGCAAAGACAAACAACTCTCCGGTGGAACCGATCGACGATACTTTCTTGCGCGCCTTGGTATGAACCGCGAACGAAACCCCGGAAATAACCAGAGAGTTCCAGCCGTAATTCCTGTGGACGCGGTTGGTGATAAGCGCTCCGTTATCCGTTCTGGCTGCTCCCGAGGGACAAGTCAGGACGGGAAGCATTTTTTCCGCAGTGGGGCCATCCGATAAATCCGCATCCTCCACACCCTGCCTAAAATACGGAACAATCAACTTTCTTGTTCCAATCAATGTCCCATTTGCGTCGGAGAATACTTCACCGAACCGTTTCCCTTGCGGCAAATAATCGCTATAGTCGCCCGCATAAAGGGCCAGGACTGTTCCCAACTGCTTCATATTTGACGTGCAAGTGGAAGCCCGCGCTTTTTCCCGGGACTGGTTCAATACCGGCAGCAGCATCGAGGCGAGAATGGCGATAATCGCAATCACCACTAAAAGCTCAATTAGCGTGAAATTTTGTACTTTCTTCATCGAAAAATCCTCCTTCATCTTTTTTATTCGATCGGTTCAATGGTTATTTCATAAACCGGCATTGGGGCCGACTGATACATCTGCTCTTCGGCCGAAGTGAATTGCCGGCGGTATTCCTCTTCCCGCGGTTTTTCCCGCCGGTATTGCTCGACCTGCTTTTTATTGGTATTGTACCAGGGGGTGGAGGATCGTTTTTCAAGCCACTTTTCCGCGGCCTCGAGCGCCGTCCGGGAATCGGCCCAATCATATCCGGCCCGCTTGAAATTCAGCTCCAGCACGGTAATGTTGCGCAGGATGCGCATCGCCTCATGCCATTGCCCTCTGGCGAGTTCCAGCTTTTTTGCCTGCTTCTGCGACGGAGTCCCCAGCAACGCCAGATTGATTCCGCCTGCCAGTTCTTCAGCAGAGCAAACCTTCAGGGGTTCACCGGCGGCGCTCAGCTTATAGTTCCCCTTTGCCAACCCGGTGATTTTCAGAACTTCCTGATTCAGAAGGTTTGAAACGGGATAAAACTTTTCATCGACCCGCCTGTAATAGCCCGTGACCGGATAAGGCAGATTTTTCGGAGCATAAGTGAAACGGAGGCTCTTGTCCTGATTTCGCAGTGAGGTGACGGAAGCGTTTCTGGCTTCCGCCGTGCATTTGACGGCGTCGACGGTCACGGCGGCGACTTCCGGCGTTTCGCCCATTGCGTTCAAAATCAGGCAGGCCATGATCAATTGCCCCATGTCCCAAGGATGAATCCGGTCGCCGCACAGCCGCGCTTCCGGGTAACGCTTCATCATCTCCGTCATCGGGGCGTGCAACTCGACCAGCCCCAGATTTTTCTTTTTTGCCAGCTCCCGGGCGATTTTGTCGCAACCCGCCAGGCCCGATTCATTGACTCCCGGGAGACGATTTTCGCCGGGGCGGTATTCATCGTACGGAGTGGGGGAGAGAATATCCACCCTTATCCCGGCCGCCGACAGTTTATCGGTTAGTTGCTCCATGAATGTGCGGAAGTCATTCAGGGCAACTTCCCGTTTTTTCAGCGTTTCCTCTCCGGGATCCGCTTCCTTGTAAAGCTCGCGGCCGACATCGTTCATGCCGAACAGGATAAATACGCGATCGGGCTTTTGAGGAAAGACGTCGGTTTCAAGGCGGTTGATCGCATTCTTAGCGGATTCGCCGCCAATCCCGGCATTGATCATATGCACGGGACGGTCCGAATGCCGCAAGGCCTGAAACAGTTGAAGGTAAGAGATATAAAGCCCGATCTCCGTATTGCTGGCTCCAAGGAACAAGACACGTTCTCCCTTTTGAAACGGCGCCACCTCGGAGGCGCTCAGTGTTCCTGTCGCCAACAGCATGGCGACCAGTACAGACAATTTCTTTCTCATAAAACCCCTTTCTTTATTGGCCGGGAACGGCGGTTGTTTCACGAAGCATCAATTTGCCGGGAAGACGGTATGTTTTCCCTTTATCATACGAGGGATCGAGGATCCGTTTTTCCAGAATCTTCCCGGCAAGCGTTCCCATTTCCACCGCTGCGATTTGAATCGAGGAGATCGCCGGAGTCGTGAGAGAAAGCAAAGTGACGTCATTGAACACCAGCAGGCTGATTGTTTTCGGAATCGAAATTCCCCGCTCGTGAGCTGCCCGGAAGAAAAGCATTCCGCGCATTTCATCCACTGTAATGACTGCGGTCGGCTTCACGGCAAAGGCGCCGTCGATCCAATCTGTCGTATGCTGGGGGGCGCAAATCGGCAACGGCTCCAGGTCATGCTCCCGCATAAAAGTCATGTAGCAGCAGAAACGTTCCTGGGTGGAATAATGGCCGGAGTCGTCCAGCTCATTGCAATCCGGGCTGACATAAGCGATTCGCCGGTGACCGAGTTGCCGGAGCTGCTCCAAAGCCAGGGTCATATTCTGCGTTTCATCCGACTGAACGGCGGTTCCTTCCGGTCCGCAAACTCCGTTCAGAGTGACATAAAGCTGCCCCCGCTGTTCCAAAGCGGTCAATTGAGAGGGGGAAATCACGTCGGGAATCAGAATTCCGGCGACCTTCCAATTGGGTTGAGGATATCCGCTCTTTCGCGCCCTTGTGCAGAACTGGTAATAAAACTCGTATCCAAGTCCTTCCAGATGGGTGATTGCGGCGTCGACGGAAATTTCAACGGTACTTCCGGTGCTCAAGCTGGAACGGCTGTAAAAGAAACAGGCCAATTGCTTGTTGTCATTGATGCGCATGGAACGAAAGATCGGATTCGGCGAATAGCCGCAACGGTCGACATGATCCAGAATCCGCTCCCGCAACTCCTGCGGAATCGAAAAATTCGGACTATTGTTCAACACCTTGCTGATTGTCGACGGGGATACGCCCAGCGTTTTCCCCATTTCCTTTAACGTCATATCTCAACTCCAAGATTGATTTCATTGTAAAACATGATAATAAATTTAGTCAAACTGTTTTCCCGATGATATTGTAATCTATTCTTCTTTGTTCGAAAATTGCAATGGGGAATTTAGTCAAACTGTTTTCCTAAATATATTATGCTCTATTTTTCATCTTTTGTCAAGAGCAGAAAAGAAAAAAAAACAAATTTTCCTCACTTTTCCTCACGCGATATGGTACCCAACAATTAGATAATGTCCCAAATTTTGTGATGGGATGAGTTGTTTGACAAGGTTGCATCTGCCTTTTATTTTGAGTAACTCAAAATCTCAACATAAAGGGAAGGCAGATGCAAGGTAAAATTAGCATGGACTTGTCGTTTTGTCAATCGGAAAATGGATTTTCTTTGGATTGTCATGTGTGGGAATAAATGGTTCTGTTTTTCTGTAAAAAACAGGTGATACTTTCTCCATGTTAATAAATTGACAGTCAACATGTTGCAACATTGCATTATATTCTGTCAATATAAGAGTAAGATAGCATGGAAAATTCTGATTGCAAATTAGAATTTCTGAATCATAAATCAAATTGACCGACGCTGGAGGATCGGCTTTCAAGGAAAGGCGATCAGGAAGCGCCGGAACCGTCCGAAGGACGGAGTGAACGCGGGAATCATCCTTCGATTAATGCAATTCCTTGCCGTCACGAAAAAGCCTGATGTATTCTTTGCTTTCCAAATAACCCTGTATTGCGATTCTCCAGGCATGCGCGCCCGCGTCTTTCCTTAGTCGTTTTTTCCTGGGAAATGTCTCCCAAATCCATTCCGCCAGACGCTTGATTTCCAGATAAACACTTCCCCGTTCCCGCCTGGTGAAGTGCGGAAACTCCTCTTTCCAACGCTCCCATGCGTTCTTTCCCGCCAGAACAGCGCGCCTGCGCCGATTGGCTCGTTCGACAGATAAATGTACTGCTACGGCGAATGAATCCAGTTCCTCCCGGTCTTTCAGGATCGCACGCAAATAACGTTTGATTTCCCCCTGGCTTCGCTCCTTTACCCCGTTGAACTGCGGAAATCCCGGCGGACTGTTGAAGGGAATCACAGCGAACATTTTTAAAATCGAAAGTACTTCGCTGGAATTCAAATTCGATCCATTGTCCCGCTTCAGGAAGAGTGGTGCTTCGTGTTTATGCATCAGATAGTTGAGATGTTCTGCCACCTCCTCTCCGGTAAATGCTCCGGGCTTGATGACCGGCTCAAGTTTCATTCTGCTGCCGAGGTCGATCACCTGAAGCACGTGAAAGCGCACACCGCGATGCACCTGTTCAAAAATGTCCATGCTCCAGATCAGATGTGCTTCGCAGTATTCAACCGAGAGGATGGACTTTCTTTCTCCACGCAAGAGTCTAAGCCGCAATTCATTGGCCAGTTTCTGAAAGCGTCTTCCGGAATATTCCGGATACTGTGCTTGAAGTGCGGAAACCGCGCGCAGCCGATGACGATTTCCATGCAGCTGTTGTTGTTTCAGAAGCTGTAAAATGACATCGTCTTCCATCGTGACGGTCCGTGGCTTTCCCCGTGGTCCCCAGAGTGGCAGCCCCAGAGCCCCCCGGTGTTCATAGCGGAAAAAGGTCGAAACACTCAGCTGTCCGGCCAGAATGAAACGCTTCAAAGGAATGGTTCGATTTCTTCTTTTTTCATGGCTGATCGCCTGAATGACGGGCAGCTCATCCCTTTCTTTTTTTTCGCGTTCCGCCAATTGGGAATTTCGGATGGCGATGATGCGGCCTTGGAGCTCGGAGATGGCTTTCATCTCATACAACTCGTTTTTCAGACGCTTCTTTTCCGCTTCCAGCTGCCGGATTCTCCGCGTCTCGTCGGAGAGTTTCGGGCGACCGGGATCGCCGGGTGTCAGGGCCTCGGCCGCGGCTTTCACAAACGCATCCATATACTCGTAGTATCAAAAAAGGCTGGATATCCAACAGTGGAATAATCAAGTCCGTGGTCGGTCTGTTCACGCTTGGGCGCAGTGATTTTGCCGATATTTCCATGTTTCGAGATGAGTTATCATTTCGGCTTGCGTTGGAACTGGAACGTGTTCCGTCTGAAGAGACCTTGCGTCAACGTCTGGATTTGATCGCGAAGCTCAATTCCCAGCAGACGCTGTTGGATTACGCCATGCGTGATCTGCTGCGCAAGGTTGAATCGTTCGGAACCGTGAAAATCGGGAAACACAAACTGATTCCACTGGACATCGACGTTGCTGCGCTGTTGAATCCCGACTTATAGCAGATTCGAGAAATACACACCTTCGATACATTTCCATTGGCCGAACAGGTGAACCCATCTCCGCAAAATATTTGACATCTCAGTATAGTTATGCTATTTTTAGAGTTAAGAAATGTGTATACCGTAGACCACATTTCTATTGTAATTTATGGTTTCTCATAGAGCCTTGAAAGCAAAAATTGCAGAAAATTGCAAAAAAAATCCAGCTTTTGAGGTTACCACAATAGCGATGATCGCAATTACGACGAGCAGTTCGATCAGGGTAAATTTTTTCATCATGCCAACTCCTTTATTTGTTCGCCCGTTGTCGGGATTTCCGTATTGTCACCGGTTCGGTTCCGCAGTGCGCTGATGGTTTGCGGCGGGCGGGGCAGCACACCTTTCCGGACATCGTCCGGGGTGAATTCCGCCAGCAGGATCTCGCCGTCTCCGTACCGGTCGCGGTCGTAGACGCAGAGAATGGCGCCGTTGCTCTCTTCCGTGAAATCCGGATAGGAGACGCCGGTGCGCGGGTCGATCATCATTCCGGCCGTCCAGCTTTCGCCGTCATCATCCGAGAGGTACGCCGTCAGCTTTTCGCGGACCGGGCTGAAGGGCACCCCGCACTGATGGTTGATCAGCAGCAGCGAACCGGACTTCAACCGGCGCAGCGCGAAGCGCGACCCCGGTCCGCGCAGGCGCGACCGCTGCGGCGGGGTCCAGCTTTGTCCGCCGTCCGTCGAGCGGCTCTCCGCGATGCCGTACAGGGTCCGGATCAGCATCAGGAGCGATCCGTCGCGGCGTTCGACGAAGAGATGTTCATCGAAGAGCCGCCCTTCTTCGACCCGGGCGAGCCCGCGGCGCCGGAAGCTTTGTCCGCCGTCCGTCGAGACGAAGAGATTTGCTCCGGAGACGTCGCGCAGCGATTCCGGCAGTTTTCCGCCGCCGATGCCGTCCCCCCAGACGGAAACCGGCAGCAGCCAGCTTCCATCCGAAGCGATACAAGGCTTGTTCAGCATGATTCCGTCGCAGAGCCGTTCCGGCCGCGTCCAGTTCGGAACCGGTGCGTCGGGCTCCGCGCAGACGCTCTGCCAGACGCCGTTGACCCCGTCGGAGACATCCTTGCCGGTCTCCCGGCAGCGGGACTGGCTCCAGAACAGCCGCAGCTTTCCGGCCGGGTCCAGCCAGAGTGCGGCGTCGAAGCAGCGGATTTCGCGTCCCGGGTGGACGACGCGCAGCACAATCGGCCATTCATCGGGATTTTTCGGGTTCCGGCGCGCCAGCATCAGAAAATTCTGCGGTCCTTCGCCGTCGCCGCCGCCGTACCAGACGGCGAACCGGTTCCCGCCCCGGGTGGCTTCGATGCCGGGGATGCCCTGAAAGCGGAACGGCTCATCCGGCGCGCCCGGCAGGAAACGCGGCGGAAGCAGGGGGGAGTTCAGACGGTCGGCATCGTCCATGAATGATTGTCCTTTCTTCGTATTCTGATTTTCACGTCACTCAATAGTATACCCCGGACGCTCCGGAAAAGCTTCCTGAATAACCGCATATTATTCCATTATTTTGATATTTTTTGGAATTTGCATTTTGCGGCTCCGGCGTCTATATTCTGTTGACTGTGCGAAAAATAAGCGGCGGCGCCGGTGCGGGCCGGTTATGCGCGATATGGAAGGAGCATTCTGCGATGAACGTTCTGCACTGGGAGGAGCTCTGCTTCCGTTCCTCCTCCATTATGAAGCTGTTCAGGCACCAGTTGCCGAACGGCGGGGAGATTGAGGAGCACGAGCACGATTTTCATGAGATTTTCTGGGTGCTTTCCGGCGAAGGCGTGCACGAAGTCAACGGCGAGCGGACCCGGCTCCGGCACGGCGACCTCGTCTGGATCCGCCCGCGCGACCGCCACCGTCTGACCGCCGTCAGCCGGAAGCCGCTGCAGTTCTGCAACCTTGCCTTTCCGGCCAACATCATCGCCGGGCTGATTGCCCGTTACGAAGAGTTCCGTTACTATTTCGGCGGGGACAACCGGCAGCCGATCATGATTCCGCTGTCGGAGTCGCTGTTTGAATGGCTCGAACGCGGTGCGGCCGGGCTGCGGAATTGTCCGGATTCCCGGCTCGCGCTCGATCGTTTTCTGATGAACCTGATCGGAGAACTCGCCGCGATGCGCATGAATCCGTACCGGAGCTGTCCGCCCTGGCTGCAGGAGGCCGCCGCCGAACTCGAACGGAATCCCGAACACCTGAAACTCGGCAGCCGCGCGCTCGCACTGCTCGCCGGGCGCACTCCCGAACATGTCGCGCGCGAGCTGCGCCGTTTTGCGGGCATGACGCCGAGCGAAGCCGTGAACCGCGCCAGAATCGATTACGCCGCGCGGCTTCTGACCGGCAGCGACCTGACGATCACGGAGATCGCCTACCAGTGCGGCTTCGGCTCCCTGAGCGGCTTCTTTCCGGCGTTTCAGCGTTTCTGCCGCGAAACGCCGCTCGAGTATCGCCGGGCGCACCGTAATTTCGAGCAGAGCTGCTGCCCGAAAAAAAGCGGATCGGTCTTTACAGCCGGGCGCAGCGGTTCTGCAGGAGCGCGTCGATGAGGACGAGCGCGGTCATCGCCTCGACTACAGGCACCGCGCGCGGCACGAGACACGGGTCGTGGCGGCCGTGAACGCTGATCGTGACGGCGCTGCCGGCTTCGTCGATGGTTTTCTGCTCCTTCGCAATGGAGCTGGTCGGCTTCATCGCGGCGCGGAAGAGGATCGTGTTTCCGTTCGAAATCCCGCCGATGATGCCTCCGGCATGGTTGCTTGTGAAGCCGTCCGGCGTGATCGGATCGTTGTTGACGCTGCCGCGCAGGTCGGCCGCCGCGAAGCCGGAGCCGAATTCGATCCCCTTGATGCCGCCGATCGAGAGCACGGCGTGCGCGATGAGGGCGTCGAGTTTGTCGAACACCGGTTCGCCGAGTCCGGCCGGCACGCCGTCCGCCCGGCATTCGATGATGCCGCCGACGCTGTCCATTTCAGCCTGTGCGGCGCGGATGGCCGCGATCATCGCTTCGGCGGCGTCGGGGTCGGCCGAACGCACGATGTTCGATTCGACCGCCGCGAGGTCGACCTTCGCCGCATCGACTCCGCCGAGCCGGAGGGTGTAGGCCTGGATGGTGACGCCGTAATGGGCCAGCAGCTGTTTGGCCACGCTGCCGGCGGCGACGCGCATGGCGGTCTCGCGTCCGGAAGAGCGTCCGCCGCCGCGGTAGTCGCGGATTCCGTATTTCTTGAAATAGCCGTAATCGGCGTGGCCGGGGCGGAAACAGGTTGCCAGGTTGCCGTAGTCGCGGCTGCGCTGGTCGGTGTTGCGGATCAGCATGGCCAGCGCGGTTCCGGTCGTGACGCCGTCCATGACTCCGGAGAGGATTTCGACTTCGTCGGCCTCTTTCCGCATTGTGCTGACTTTCGACTGCCCCGGGCGGCGGCGGTCGAGGTCGTGCTGAATCTGTTCCGGGTCGAGCCTGAGTCCCGCCGGAACGCCGTCGATGATGACGCCGAGTCCGGGGCCGTGCGATTCTCCGAAGGTGGTGACCCGGAACAGGTGTCCGAAGGTGTTTCCGCTCATTTGCTGTATTCCTTTTCTATGGCTGATGCGAGTCTTTCCGCGACGGTTTCGGCCGGCTCCTCCGTTTCGATGCCGAAGGGGAGCTCGGCGAATGCCCGGAACTTCGGTTCGCGTTCGCGGCAGATCCGGCGGAATTCGGCCTCCGGGTCCGCGCTGCCGGCGAGGAAAGGCGGCAGGCCGCGGCGCAGGATGCGGGGATAGGCGATTTCCGGCTTCAGATCGAGCCAGACGCCGAACCCGAGCTTCCGCAATGCATCCGGTGAGAGAAACGGATTCGCCACGACTCCGCCGCCGAGCGCGATGACGCGCACGCCTCCGCCATCGGCCAGTGCATCGATGACTTCCGCTTCGAGACGCCGGAACCCCTCTTCCCCGAGTTCGCGGTAGATGTCGCGGAAACCGGCGGAGCGTTTGTGCCGCACCGCGAATTCCGCCTCGAGTTCCGCATCGGTGTCGAGGAACGGCACTCCCCAGTGCCGGGCCAGCAGCCGGCCCAGCGTGGTTTTGCCGCAGTGCTTGATGCCGGCGAGGACGACCGAGCGTGCCGGGACCATTTTACATGACCGAGTCGGGGCGCACGATCTGGGTGCCGACGCCGTGGTCCGTGAAAATTTCGAGCAGCAGCGTATGGTTGATCCGGCCATCGATGAGGTGGACCTTGTTGATGCCGGAGTTCAGCGCTTCGACGCAGCTCTTGATCTTCGGCAGCATGCCGCCGGAGAGGACCTTGCGCAGCACGAGCCCGTCGATCTCGTCGGTGCGGATGGTCGGGATGACCGAATCGGGATTCTCGCAGTCGGCGAGCACTCCCGGCACGTCGGAGAGGAAGACGAGCTTGCGCGCGTGGATCGCCTCGGCGATCTTGCACGCCGCGATATCGGCGTTGATGTTGTAGACCTGCCCGTCGATGCCGACGCCGAGCGGCGTGACCACCGGGGTCAGCCCGGCCTCAAGCGCCTCCATGATCGGAGCGACATTGACAGCGGAGATTTCGCCGACGAAACCGACGTCCTGCCGTTCGCAGGTCACCGGGTCGACGGATTTCGTGCGCACGGCGTGCAGGATTCCCTTGCCGGAGAGCCCGATCATCTTGCCGCCGTTTTCGTTGCCGAGCCGGACCAGCGCGGCGTTGACCTGGTTGTGGAGCACGTCGTCGACGATTTTGATGGTTTTTTCGCAGGTGTAGCGCAGTCCGTTGACGAAGCGGACCGGGATGTCCTGCTTCCGGAGTTCGGCGGAGATGGCCTTGCCGCCGCCGTGGACGACGATGGGGCGGATGCCGATCGCTTCGAGCAGGACGACGTCGCGCATGGTGCTTTCGACGAGGCCGGGATCTTCCATGGCGCTGCCGCCGAACTTGACCACCATGATCGAGTTGCGGAATTTCTGGATGTAAGGCAGCGCTTCGATGAGCACGTCCGCCTTGCCGATCAGTTCTTTCATGTTTCTTCGATCCTCTTGCTAAGAACTTGTAAATGAAATCGTCGGATAATATAGCTTGTTCCGGAGCTTCTGTCAATGATGTAAACGGGGATATTGACACGAGTTAGAGAAAAAATCGTCCCGCTTTCCGTTTTTTTTGGAAAAAAAGTTTTTTTTATCGGGAAAACGGTTGAAAAACAATCTCACCATGCTATTATTACTGTTGGATAAGTATAACTGTATCAAAAAATCAAACAATCTCTTTTAACCATTGAAGGCAGAAAAGAAAAATGTTGAATGAATTAATCACGAGTCCATCTTCCGGTTGGATTGAGGCGGTGGGAAATCTCGTTTTCCTCGATGCGTCGGATTACGATTATGGTGCGAGCTGGTATTACAGTTATGCCGGGAATGGTAACGGCTATTATACAGCCAATGATCCGAAACCGTATTATACACCGATTCATATGCGTGACGGCAGCCGGGTGACGCTGGGCAATACGGCTAACGGGGGTGTCGTTAATGATGGTCAGGACTACAATCTGCGCGTAGATGGACATAACATCCAGGGAGCCACTTCGACGGTTTATTTCGAGGGTGCCGGCGAGTTTGACTTTTCGCCGGTGACCGGTGCCGGCAAGCTCGGCCGGGTGGATGAGATTGCCCCGCAGGCTCAGGCCATTATAACGTCGAACGTTGCTACTACACTCGATACGAGTTGGGGAAAATTCAACAATTCGATCATTCCCGGGTCGCAGGATGTGAGCTCTTTCGGCGTTCGCAGCACCGGGGCGATGACGGTCGTCAGCGATATGAGCGCCGTTTTCAAGACCTCGAGCCAGTTGACCATGATCCCCTTCGGCGACCATACCAACAATCCGCCGTCGCCGTACGTCGATTCGTGTTCGAACAACACCGCGAATGCTGCGGCTTTCCGGGTCGGCAGTATGAAGATCGACAATAATTTCACCGGCAGCCTGGTTTCGGACAACGACAATTTCAAGGCCAAGAACTACAATACTGCCGCCATGAACGGGAATGTGGTGGGCGCTTATGGCATCTGGTCCGACGGTGCGGTCTCCATTGCCGGTGTTTTCAGCGGCAACATCCATTCCCAGGCCAACGGGACGAATCTGGTCAATAATTATCTGGCGGGAACGGACCCGGCCTCCAGCGTCAAGGATGCAAATGTCGCAAAAAATGCGTCGGTCAACAACAATAAAATCAACTCCATCGGCATCAAAGGCACCGATATCGTCTTCAATGAATTTGCGGCAGCGGAGGCCGGAACACCCTCGATTCATACCGAGGTGGACGGAGTTCGGTTTGTCGCGACTTCGGTTGGCGGCGACGGTTCTTCATCTTCCGTGACCGGCAATGATATCACGTCAGTCGCCATTGACGGAACGAACGTGACGTTCAACGGCAAATTCCTGGGACATCTCGACGGTGTGATTTCCGATATCGCAGTCGGCGAATTCGGCGGCAACAGCCATACGTGGAGAGGAAACTCCTACAATTTGTATGGGATCCGGGCTTCCGGCAGCATCACTGCAAACAGCAATTTCGATGGAGCTATCACGCTGAAGGTTAACGCTCCGGATAATCCAATGCAGGATTCTGTTGTCGACAGTAACGTCTATGGCATGTATGCGACTTCGATCACCGTTACAAACGGTTATCTGCGGAGTGATATCAACGTTCATGTTCTGGATAATCTCAACTGCTCCAACAGTGACGATTATATTTGCGGTGTACGGGCTGATACAATTACGGCGGCGGCTTTTGACGGTACCATTACGGTGACCAATAACCGTTACCTCGCGGTCGGGGTCGGGTTGCTGGCTATGAAATCGTTCGAGAACGGTAATGACGGCAGTTTCGACATCACCGGTGATATCACGGTTTCGCGTTACGGATCGAACGGAGCCCGTTCAGTCGGCATCATGGGCAGTACCGGCGAGGATATGAATATCCGTATTTCCGGCAATGTGATTTCGGACCAGTATGCCGTGTTTGCCGGAAGATACCATTCCGGAGATGTCGGTATTACCCGCTACAATACGGATGACCGGGTGGAAATTGCGGCCGGGGCGTATGTTGTTGGGGCGATTCAGCTTTACAACGGTCAGAATTCGACTGTGATCGACAGCAATGCCCGTGTGGAGGGAGATCTGAATGCCAGATTCGGTACGAATAACGTCGAGTTCATGCTGAACGATTTTGCGATGGACGGCGTGGGAGTAGTCAGCGGCCTGGAAGATCAGGCGATTCTGGTCAGCAACGTCAACCTCGACTCGTCCGTGCACTTCACCGTCAACTTGAACAACGTCGATCTGAGCAACGGCAAGCGCGAATTCAAGCTCTATTCCGGCGACATGAAGGGTTGGGATTCGCGTATCATCAACTTCAAGTATCAGGGAATTTCCGGCCGCATCGATGCGAAAGGCGGTTCCTACGAGCAGGACGGTTTCCGCATCTATTGCGACATCAACAGCAATAACGAGGTCGTCTTCACTGTCGAGGAGCTTCCGCCGGATACGAGCGTGCTGTCGCAGCTCGGCGGGCTCACCCAGACGTTCGACAAGGATGCCGGAACCGTGACTCTGGGCTGGAGCACCACCGGCGGCCAGGGCAGCTATGAGGTCGAGTACCGGATCATCGGCGGCAATTCGTCCGGCAAGACCATTGTCCAGTATGTGAGCGGGAACAAGAACAGCATCACGCTCTCGAACATCGAAGCCGGGCAGACGGTCGAATGGCGTGTCCGTCAGAACATCGGCAGCGGCGACCGGACCAGCGTCTGGAGTGACGGTAAGGACGTTGCCATGGTCGATCACACCTATGTTTACGACAAGGTGCAGAATCCGGATTTCGAACTCGGCACCTCCTCGCAGTCGGCCGTCAGCCGGCTGAACTGGGAGCCGGGTGAAGAGTATTCCGAAGGGCTCAAGGGGTATGTGGTCCGTTATTTCCAGAAGAAGGAATATCAGAGCGGCACGATCGATTGGGATAACGTCGCCTATATGGAGAAGTTCGTCACCAGCCCGACGTTGCTGGTCACCGGCCTCAACAACCTGGAATACTTCTACTGGCAGGTTCAGGCGGTTGATCAGGTTGACTCGAACGGCAACTGGATCCTCTCGGATGAGAACTGGGTGGATGGACAGATCTTCAAGGTCTATGACGACGACACCACCGCGCCGTGGTTCCTGAATGGAGAGGAGGCCGTTTCGGAAGGCGTTGCCTGGGTAAGGCCGGCGGACATCACCGATACTCATACCATGAATCCGACCTTGACCTGGGAAAGCGCGATCGACGACCGTTCCGGCGTGAGCCGTTATACGATCCGCTTCCGCAAAGAGGGCGAGACCGAGTGGAAGTCGATCGATATTCCGGTGACGGACCAGAGCAAGACGAGCTATTCGTTCAATCTCGCGCAGTGGATCAAGGAAAATCCCTGGGCCGGATATTCCCTGCTCGAAAACGGCACCTATGAGTGGGAGCTGCGGGCTGTCGACTATGTCGGCAACGAGTCGGAAGCGTTGAAGGGCAAGTGGGTCGGCGATAATGCCGCGCCGGCTTTGCGCGCGGCTGACGTCACTGTCTCGTCTTCGTGGGCCGGCGGCAGCAACAAGGACACCGTGCTGACCGTCACCGTCAACTGGAAGGCGGCGGAAGAGGAGCAGGGCGGTTCGGGGCTGCTTCGCTACGAGCTTCAGTACCGGCTTGCCGGCAGCGAGGGCGACTGGACCAAGGTCGTCATCAGCGTGACGGACGATCTGAGCTGGAGCGGAAGGCTCGCCAACGGCGACTGGGAGTATCAGCTCAACGCGTTCGACGTGGCGGGCAACAAATCCACGACCGTCACCGGGACGTGGCTCGGCGACAATGTCGCGCCGGAATTCACCGATGCGACGGCGATCAAGGCAGAGAATGAATATGATCTGGCGAGCAAGACCAATACGCTGGTATTCAACTGGTCGACTGCTCTGGACAACTCCACGACGCGTCCGAATTCGGGTGTCGAGAAGTATGTCATCTCCTTCACCGACAAGCAGGGGAAACTGCATACTTACGAAGCGGGGGCGAACCAGACCAGCCTGACCCTCACGGTCGGCAAGGGGATGCAGCTGAGGGATCTGGAAGACGGCTCCTACTCGTGGGATGTCACCGTCTACGATAAGGCCGGCAACAGCACCACGGTCAACGGCGGCGAATTCCTGATCGACACGACTGCTCCGCAGGGGTCGTTCACCGGAATTCCGACCTTCCACGGCGAGGTGACCTACACGACTTCGACGGAAAGTTCCACCGGAGGCCGGATTCCGGGCTTCGGCAGCCCGCCGTCCGAGTCGGGTGAGACTACCGTTGTCGAGACGGTGACCGATGTCTGGGTCGAATTCTCCTTCCCGGGGAATTTCACGGACAACAGCAGCGGCGTGCAGTATGTCGTTCAGGTGTCGAACAACGCCAAGTTCACCGGCGACCGGACTTACGAGTTCGTCACCAGCGAGCAGACGCTGCGGCTGGACAGCACGAACGGCTTCGGCGTCGGCAGTCTGGCCCAGAACAAGGAAGTCTACTGGCGCGTGCAGGCCATGGACTCGATGGGCAACCGGACCGGTCTCTGGACGCAGGGCGAAGGTTTCTACTTCATCGGTGACCAGATGACCTCTTATATCCGTGACGTGACGATTCCGACCAACATCGAGTCGACGTCCACGATTACGGTGAAGGGCAACCAGGTGGAACTCGGCTGGTCGGCTTCGTATGACCTCTTCGGTGTGGAGTGGTATGAAATCCGTTATACGGCGAAGGGCGGCAAAGCGATGACGGTGCGGGTCTCCGCCGTGGATGTTTCGACGGTTCTGACCATCAAGGACGACGGCGAGTATTCCTGGAGCGTCCGCGCTGTGGACTATGTCGGCAACACCAGCGAATGGACGAAGGGCAGCAGTTTCATCGTGGATATGACGGCTCCGGCCATCATCCGGGATTTCACCGTCACTTCGGCGGAGGCGTCGAAGGATATCAGCTTCTCGTGGTCGGTTCCGTACGATGCGATGGGCGTGGCCGGTTACATCATCACGATCCGCAAGGCGGTCGGGACCGGGTACACCACGCAGTATCATTACATTTCGGACCCGAAGGCGACCAACGTCACGCTGTATAATCAGGAAGACGGTGATTACTGGTTCTCGATCCAGGCCTACGACAAGGCGGGGAACCTTTCCGGTTCGAGCAGCGAGAAGTACGTGTATGTCGATGCATCCGCCGACGCGGGGAACGACTTCAACACCGCCACGCAGCTGGCCTGGGGCACCTCGGAAAAGCAGAGTGTCGGCGGGACGGATGTGAAGGACGTCTTCAAAGTCACGCTGGACGGAGCCGCCCAGCTGGCGATCAGCATCAGGAACGTGCTGAATCTCGGCGGGAAAAATTCCGGCGTCAAGGTTACGATTTACAATTCGGACCTGAAGAAGCTCAAGAGTTACACGGTCAAGCCGGGATCGCAGGATCTGCCGCTGCTGCTGTGCGACGTCGCTGCGGGACGCGATTACTACATCGAAGTCGTTTCCGCCGATAAGAAAACGTCGGCGAAATACGAAATTTCGGCGGATCAGCAGTTGTTCCCGGCCAAAACCGGCAACGACAGCTTCGAGACGGCGAAGCAGGCGACGATCACGCTCGATGGAAAGGGCAGCGGCAGCTTCCGGAATGGCTGGGTCGGCTTCGGCGACGCGGTTGACTTCTATTACATCGACGCGGCGGCAGCCGGTTCGATGACGGTTTCGCTGAGCAATGTCACGGCCAAGCTGAAGGTGACGCTCTACAACGAGCAGGGCAAGAAGCTCAAGAGCGTGACGGTTTCCGGCGACAAGGCGGTGTTCGAAAACCTGCTGGTTCCGGGCGCTGCGTACCTGTCGGTGGAGTCCGGCGACAAAGGCAAGGGCAAGCAGAACAGCTACTACGATATCTCGATCAGCGACAACTACTTCCCGACCGAGACCGTGGCGAACAACAGCTTCGAAGAGGCCTACCGGAACAACCGGGTTGATCTCTCTTCCGGCAGCGCGAAGGTTTCCGATTGGGTCGGCTACGGCGACGCGGTCGATTACTACTATCTCGGCGCGAGCGGCCCCGGCGAGATGACGGTGACGCTGAGCAATGTCACGGCCAAGCTGAAGGTGACGCTCTACGACGAGCAGGGCAAGAAGCTCAAGAGCGTGACGGTCTCCGGCGACAAGACGGCGTTTGAGAAGCTGCTGGTTCCGGGCGCTGCGTATCTGTCGGTGGAGTCCGGCGACAAAGGCAAGGGCAAGCAGAACAGCTACTACGATATCACGATCAACGACAAGTACTTCCCGACCGAAGCCGTGGCGAACAACAGCTTTGCCGAGGCGGAGGAGATCAAACTCTCCACCACGGTCAATACGAGTATTTCGGGCTGGGTCGGCTATCAGGACGGCTATGACTACTACAAGCTCATGGCGACCGGTCCGGGCAGCTTCTCGATCTCGATCAACGGCGTCGATCCGGACAAAAAACTCAAGGTCAGTCTCTATGATGCGAATCAGAAGAAGATCAAGACCTGGAGCGTCAAGGGATCGGATATGCTGTTCTTCGACAAGGAGCTGCTGACCGGGCAGACCTATCTGGTCGTGGAGTCCGGCGACAAGGGCAAGGGCAAGCAGAACAGCGACTACTCCATCAGTGTTGCGGTCAATGAGTATTTCCCGAAGGGCGATACCGGCAACAACGAGCTTGCTGCGGCGCGGACCGTCAACTTCGACTCCGCCACCGGCACGGCGGCGCTGTCGAACGAGTGGGTCGGCTACGGCGATGCGAAGGACTTCTTCGCATTTGAGCTTGACTCGGCCTCGAAGGTCGATCTCGATCTGAATTACTACAACAAGGACCTGCGGTTCGGTAAGGATGTGAAGATCAACCTGTACGACATGGCCACCGGCAAGAAGATCAAGCTGGACGACGCCTTGACCTCGGTCGACATTCTGGAAGCCAATACGAAGTATGCGGTTTCGGTTGAAATCGCAAACGAGAAAAAGCATTGGACCGGCTACGACCTGGCGATCTCGAAGCTCGCGTAACAGGCGTGATGCTGTCAACCCTCCGGCGGATTTCCGTCCGGAGGGTTTTTTCATGCCCGGAAAATTCCGCGGAAAAGCGGGTGACGGAGTTGAAAAATACGACGGGGCGGGTAGGTTATATCCGGGAGGAGTGAGGTTGAAGAAGATCCGATCCATATTGCTGTCGCCGCCGGGAAGGCGTTGCGGAAATTTGGTTTTCGCCGTATTGGTGCTGGCCGTTTTCTGGTATGCTCGAAACTTGCGCAATGCGGAAATTGCCGCACCGGCGCCGGAGACTCCCCCGAATATTTTGTCGACGAGCCCGAAGTATGACCGGATCGCCGGTTTCGGCGGCCCGGTGCCGGCCCGGATCGTTCTCGACTCCGCGTCCGGAAAAATCGACCGGATCGAGTTTCCGCCGAATGCGGAGGACCCGGAATACTGGCGGCAGGTCCTCGCCTCCGGCGTATTTGACCGATACCGGAATCTGACCCCCGCCGAAGCGGCGGCGCTGCCGATCGATGTCGTGACCGGCGCAACCTTTTCGTCGCGCGCCGCACAGGAGACGATCCGGGAGCGGCTGGCCGAAGCTGCCGCCCTGCCGCCGCCGGTTCGTCCTTCCATTCGCTGGAACTGGACTGATGCGGCGGTGATTCTGCTGCTGCTCGGCAATCTTTACTGTTTTTTCCGGCCGCTGCGCGGCCGTTACCGGCAGATTCAGCTGACGGCCAATCTGTTTCTGCTCGGTTTCCTGGCGCATGGCGGGCTGTCGCTGGCCCAGGTTGCGGGGTGGGTCCGGAGCTCGCCGCATTGGACCCTTTCGGTTCCGCTGCTGCTGTTTTCGGCGGTGATTCTGCTGGCGCTGGCGCGCGGGAAAAATTTTTACTGTTCCGGCGTCTGTCCGTTCGGCTGCGCGCAGGAACTGACCGCGAAGCTCGGTCGTGCCGTCGGTGTGCCGCAGCGGCCGGGGGCGTTCCGGTTCGGTCCCCGCCTGCGCCGGATTGTGCTCGGAGCGACTGTTCTTGCGTTGGTCTGCGGTATCCCGTTTCTGCCCTATGAGCCGTTTCCGGCGTTCGCGCCCGGTGCGTCGTGGTGGATGATTCTTTCGGCGTTCCTGCTGGTCGCGCTCTCCCTTTTTCGGCCGCGGCTCTGGTGCCGCTGGTTCTGCTCCTGCGGCGCGCTGCTCGATTTTTTCTGCCGCACAGATTTGAAACCCAAACCGTTGGATGGAGGTACCAAAATGAATTTCGAACGAGTTGTGATTCTGGCGCTGCTGTTGCTGCTGGCGCTGGCATTGATCCGTCCCGGAGGGGCGGCGGCTTCCGGCGGCGGCATTCCCGTGGAACCGGAACGGCGGCCGGATGTGCTGGAGGTCATCCACTCCCGCAAAAGCGTCCGTGCATACACGAAGGAGCCGGTGATGCTGCCGGAGCTCGAAACGCTCGTCCGCGCCGGATTTGCGGCGCCGACCGGAGCGAATGCACAGCCGTGGGCGTTCATCATCGTGACCGACCGGGCGAAGCTCGATGCGCTGGCTGAGGTCATGCCGTACGGGAAGATGCTGAAGAGTGCGCCCGGCGCGGTTGTGGTCTGCGGTGTTTCGTCGCAGTTCCGCACCGGCGAGGCGCGTGAAATGTGGGTGCAGGATTGCTCGGCTGCGACCGAAAACATTCTGCTGGCGGCCGAAGGAACCGGCCTCGGCGCGGTCTGGCTCGGTGTTTTTCCGTACAGGGAGCGTTCCGCCGGAGTCGCTTCGGTACTCGGTTTGCCGGACGATATCATCCCGTTCAGCATCGTTTCGGTCGGCCGGCCGACCGGCGTGGAGAAGCCGAAGGACAAATACAGGCCGGAACGGATTTTCCTGCAGCAGTGGGGCCTGCCGTATCCGGTGAAGTGAGGGATGCGGAAGACGTATCTTCCGCATCCCGATCGGTTTGCGCCCTCAGCGGCGACCGCCGTGCGGCCGTTCGATGATGACCGTCCGCTCAATGACGGCCGGTTGCGGCGGGCGGTCGAACCGCGGCCGGCGGCAATGATGGCGCGGCGGCGGTGGAGGGCACCAGTTCGGAGGCGGAGGCGGCGGCATCGGCCGGCATGGGCGCGGGCTCAACACCTGCACGATTCCGCCAACGATGGCCCGGGTGATCTGTACGCCGTCGCCCGGTCCCCGGTCCCGTGCTTCGGCCCCGAACGCCCCGGCGGCAAGCACTCCCGCCAGCAGCATGACTTTCAAGCTCTTGTTCATATCGGTTGCTCCTGTTTGAATGGTTGTCTGGTTCCGTATCCGATCGGACTACACAGGATACAACGATAATTCGGAATTTAATATTATATTGGTTTTGTAAATATTTCTCGTTTTTTCTTGTTCCGGCCGGCGGCAGACGGATTGACGCAGTATGTTCCGCAGGTTATTTTATCAATGGAAAGGAAAAGTGACCAATGCGATTATTCGGAGTGATGCTGATCATGGTTCTTCTGACGAATCTCTTTGCCGCCGATGCCGATTTACGAAAAATACGCGAACAGGCCGCCGCCTGGTTTTCCGGCAGCGGCACTGCGTCGGAAGCGCGGCGGGCGCTGGAAACGCAGCAGCCGGACGGTTCCTGGCGGGATGTGAATTACGCCGACCGGAACCGCGGCCACTGGGCGCCGCGCCGTCACCTGAGCCGTGCGGTCGTGCTTGCCGCGGAGTACCGGCGCGGCAGGGAGAAAGGCGCCGCCGACGCAAAACTGCGCGACGCGGCGGTGAAAGCCCTCGGCTTCTGGGCGGCCCGGGATTGCACGAGTCCGAACTGGTGGCATCAGAGCATCGGAACTCCGATGGAGCTCTGTTCCGCGATTCTGCTGCTGGGGGACGGGCTTCCTTCGGAGGTGCTTGCGGAGCTGAGACCGATTCTCGACCGTTCCGAACCCGGCATGACGGCGCAGAACCGGGTCTGGCTGGCCGGCATCCAGCTTCTGAAAGGGGCGATTTTTGAGCAGCCGGAATGGGTCCGGGAGGGGGCGGATGCCGTTTCCGCAGAGCTTCACGTCGCCGCGCCGGGCATGGAGGGCATCCAGCCGGACTGGAGCTTTCACCAGCACGGCCCGCAGCTTCAGTTCGGCAATTACGGGCTCGCCTATTTCAGCGAGATGACGAAATGGCTCGCTATCCTGCACGGAACCCGGTTTGCACTGCCGGAGGAGAAGGCAGAGATCCTGACTTCGTACTATCGTCATGGTCTGCGCTGGGTCCTGTTCGACCGGCAGATGGATTTCAGCGCCTGCGGGCGGCAGATCAACGGCGGACAGGTGCGGGCCAAGTACCGTTCGGTGACCGGAACGGCGGCCCGGCTGAACCGGGTGCTCGGCGTCCGGCATCGGGTGACGGAGAATGATTTCCGATTCTCCGGCAGCCGGTATTTTCCGGACAGCGACTTCTATGTGCAGCGCAACGGCGGCGATTGTTACTGGTCGGTCAAAATGAGTTCAAGCCGCACGGTTCCGAGTGAAACGGTCAATTCCGAGAATCTGCTCGGCCGCCTGGCCGGGCATGGCGCGACCATGTTTATGAGCGGCCGCGGCGAGCTGGTCGATATCGGCGCGCTCTGGGAGTGGCGGCAGATTCCGGGCGTCACCTCCGTGCAGGACGATTCTCCGCTTGTCTGCAAAAATCCGGGACTCCGGAACAAGTGCGGCTGGGTCGGCGGCCTCTCCGACGATGAAATCGGCTTCTGCGCGATGGATTTCGATAACGGGGAGGTCGCGGCGAAGAAGAGTTTCTTCTTCTTCGGGCCCGGGATGATCGCGGTCGGCAGCGATATCCGGAGCGGCGTCGATGCTCCGGTTGTCACGACGATTGCGCAGATGCGCACCGATGAGGAGGTGGCCGTTCACCGGTTCGGCGACTTGGAGGGGACCGAGGTCGCCAACGGGGCCTTTCTCTACCGGATTCTGAAAACCGACGGCAAGCTGAGCGCCGGGAGCGAGGAGCGGACCGGCAACTGGAAACGGGTCACGGAAGCGCTGTCGGATGCCCCGGTCAGGGGACGGATTTTTACGTGCGCCATCAATCACGGCCGGAAGCCGGAGAACGCATTCTACGCCTATCAGGTCGTGTATCTGCCGCAGGCGGCGGAGTGTTCCGCGAAGCTGCTGGAAACCGGTTCGGAGTCGATTCATGCCGTCGCCGGAAAAGACGCGGTCATGGCCGCCTTCCATGAAGCGGGAACGGTCACTCTGCCGGACGGTACGGTGCTTGAGGCGAAGCAGCCTGCCCTCGTGATGCTGCGGAACGGCCGGATTTATGCCGCCGATCCCGGCCGGAAGCGGAAGATTCTCGACGTCGTGCTGGCCGGCCGGAAGTACCGGCTTCCGTTTCCGCAGGGAGCGGAGGCCGGCCGTACGGTATCCGTTCCGGCCGAGCGGTGATCATGGCGGAAGACGGCAACACCGGCATTGCAAAGGTCGCGGTCTTTTTTCTGACCGCCTGGTTCGTCGCCTTCCTGTTCGGCAGTCTCGGAGAGGCGTTCCTCCGGCGAGGATGGGGTGACATGTTCCGTCTGCTGCCGCTTCTGACCCGTCTGGCGGTTAACGGCGGCTATTCCGGGATCATGATTTTTTTCACGGTGGCCTGGGTGGCCGCCTGGCTGATTCTCGACCGGCGCGGCAGCGTTTCGGCCTGCCGGATTCTGCTGGCGGCGGCAGTGTCGGCGGAAGCTGCCGCCTTGTTTGTCTTTTTCCTCTGCATTGTGCGCATCATCCTTTGACGCGGAACGGGCCGAGAAGCCGAATGCCCGCGTTCCGGCGGAATTCGCGGTTTTGCCGCCACTGAGTCCCCAACATTTCCGCCTGATGTCCGTCCGGCTCCTGCTGAGGCGGCTTTTAGCTTTAAAAATATATGTTTACTTTAAATATTAAAATTGAAAGAAAATATAAAGTTTTTTCAAAAAACGGTTGACAAAACGGAGATTTTCTGGTATAATTATATTTGTAAAACAAAACGAAATCGGAAAGGGCCGCGCAAAATGGCGGGGAAAGCTTCACCGGCGATGAAAATGGCGGATATCGCCGAACAGCTTGGCATCAGCACGGTTGCGGTCTCCCTTGCGTTGCGTGGTTCGCCGCAGGTATCGAAAGAACTCCGGAGCAGGGTGGCCCGGATTGCGGCGGAACACGGATTCCGCACCCGGCGCTATCCGCAGCGTCGCGGCAGCTCCGCCGCCGGAACGCTTCAGGGCAGGATTGCGGTGGTGAAGGGCAGCTATTTCAGCGACAGCGACCCGGTGGCGGCTTTGATCCGCAGCAGCGTTCTTCAGCGGCTGAATGAGCGGAAGGTTCCCTTTGAGGTGGTTCCGTTCGAACGGCTTGAGGCGGAACCGGCGCTGCTGGACGACTGCCGGGGGATTCTTTCGGACTACTCCTGCAAACCGGAACAGTGCCGCCTGTTTGCCGGTCATCCCCATGCGTCGGTCATGAATGAAGAGCTCGGCATCGGGCCGTGGGACCTATATAAAGCCAACGATCTTCAGGCGGGGGAGCTGGCGGCAGAATATCTGATCGGTCGCGGATTTGCGCAGACTCTGCTGGTTTACGGGGAGCCGATGTCGTTCCGCCCCGAGACGAACCCGCGGCTCCAGGGATTTCGCAACCGCATGAAAACGGAGGGGATTCCGGTGACGGAGCTGCGCTGCGATTATGCGGAAAGCTCCGGCAGTGTGACCGGGCGCTTCAAAGCGTTGCTCGACCGGTTCGGGAACCGTCTCGGCATCTTCGCATTCAACGATTTGCTCGCCTACCGGATCTGTCTGACGCTCGACTTTCTCGGCCTGGTCCGCCGCCCGGGCGAACTCGAAATCATCTCCTGCGACAACACTTTTCTGCTGAAAGGGTTCAATCCCCCCGTCCCGGAGGTCGATCTGCATATTCAGGAGATTGCATCGCGTGCCGTCGACGGCTTGCTCTGGCGGATCGAGAATCCGTCCGCCTGTGCCGCCGACCTGCTCGTCCGCCCCGGCCTGGTTGTCGCCGGGGAAGAATAAGAGTCTTATAATAGTTAGTATGTTATGTAAGCGACACCTGGTGTCATTTACGTAATCCATTTCTGTTCAGCCGATTATCGCCTGCACTGGAGTTGCCGGCCTCTCTTCCGGTCTCCGGCGGCGGCTGTATTCCGGCCGCGTTCTGTCCGCAACGTCTGCATGTTTTGCCCGGAGCTTCGCGGGGGGAATATCCTTTCTCAGCGCCCCATTTCTTACGCTCATGCGGCGGGTATGTCATCGTGCAGCGTTTTCCTCCTGCCGCGCTTTTTTGCCGGGCGGCAATGAATTCGCCTCCGCTTCACTTATTAACTATTATCGGACGGAGGAAATCATGCAAAGAAAAGGTTTTACGCTGATTGAACTGCTGGTCGTCATTGCGATCATCGCGATCCTGGCTTCGATGCTGCTGCCCGCATTGAATCAGGCGCGGGAAAAGGCGCGCAGCTCCGCGTGCATGAACAATATGAAGCAGATGGGAATGGCATTCCGGCTCTATGTCGATGACAACGACGACTTTCTGGTTTTTCAGGATAACGAGGGCGGCAGTTTCAGGGCCTGGACGCAGCGCATCCTGAGCGACAAGGATGCCACCCGCTATGCGGCATGGGAGACGGCGCAGTGTCCGTCCGACGCAAAAAAAATGCTCTATACCGCCTGCTTCGGCATCTCCGGCATGGCGGAGTACAATTATGACGCCGATTATACCGGCAACCGGGATATGGGCAACGGCGTCGGCAAAGGCGACTATATCGGCCGGAATTTCCTCGTCAGGCATGATGGCCGCAATGATATGCGGTTTTACAAGATCGGCCGGTTGAATCATCCCTCCGACACCATCTCCTACGGCGATACCTACAACACTGCTTACCAGAACGGCGCCTGGTATTTCACTCCTTCCGCTTACAAGGAGTCGCAGGAGATCGGTTTCATGCGGCGGCATGCCGGGCGCGGCAATGTCCTCTTCTATGACGGGCACTGTGTCTCCCTCGATAAGAGCGGACTGCGTGCCACGGGTTCCGCGGTGACGGTTTCCTACAACTCGGCAGGCGGGAAAGAGTAGGTTCTCCATCTGTATTGATCTGCCGCCGTCCCGCTTCGGCGACGGGCAGGCGGCCGGCATCTGTTTTATCCAGCATAATGTGAGGTATTCATGAAAATTCATTCCTGCGTTCTCTGTGCCGCTCTTCTGTTCACGGGGCTGCTTTCGCCGGCCCGGGGAGAAGCGGCGATGGCCGAAGCCCGGGTGGCCGATCCGCTCGATGGCGGCGAGTGGAGCTTCTCCTGCGGCCCGGAATATCCGGGCGCGAAAGGTTCATTCGAAATCAAGGACGGCAGGCTCCTGATGAATGCCGACTTCCGCGGCGGCGGCAGTTATGTCGCAGTTCAGCGAAAGCTGCCGGTTCCGGTCGAGATCGGGAAACTGAATTTCACGGTGAAGGGTGTTGCAGGCAATGTGGCTGTGCGTTTCTTCGATTCGAGCGGCCAGACCCACCAGCATTTTTTCAAGGTCGCGGCGAAGGATGGCGAACCGCGCAGCTTCTCGGTCGCGGTGAAGGGTTCCCCCGAACACCACTGGGGCGGTCCGAATGACGGCAGGTTCACGGGGCCGGTCACCGGTTATGCGCTGGTTGTTCACAGGGGGGATCTGGGAGCGAAGCAGGGGGCGGTCGAGTTTTCCGGCATCTCGGTCGATACCTCCGATCCGCGCATTTATGCGCTCTCATGGAGTGTTCCGTCACCGGAGTCGCTGTTTCGCCGCCCCGGCGATGAGACGCCGGTCGCAGTCCGGGTTTCCTTCCGGACGAAGCGGGTTCCCGGAGACTCCGGTTTCGTCTATTACGATTACTCCGGCGGCGAGTGCCTGACCGGCAATGCCCGTTACGACGAGGCTGCCGGTTTGCTGCTGGCCCCGCCGCCGCCGGGACGCGGATTTTACGAGCTGGCCTATCCTGAATTGAAAATTCGCATCGGCGTGGCGGTTGACGATGCGCCTCCGGCGAAAGCAGACGAATATTTCGCTGTGGACGGCTCGTTCAGCTGGGGCGGCAAACCCGGCGACGAAGCCGGCATCCGCAGTTATCTGCGCATTCTGAAGGATAACGGCATCGTCTGGAACCGCGACCGGCTCAGCTGGAAAGGGATCGAGCCGCAGGCGGAGGGATTCGATTTCGGCGGCCGTTTCGGCCTCTATCGCCGCCTTGCGGCGGAAGAGGGGATTAAAACGCTCGATACGTTTCATGACGCCCCGGCCTGGAGCGGCGCCGACCCGCGTCATCGTGATTCGGTCGGACCGCATGCGAACCTCTATCCGGAGGACCTGCTTGCGGCCGGTCGCGGCCTGGCGACGATCGTCGGCTACTGGAGCGACACGGTCGATGCACTCGAGGTCTGGAACGAGCCGGATATCGGCTTCGGCAACCACTTCCCGGCAGCATACGTCACGGCCTTCACCAAAGCGGTTTCGCGCGCCTTTTCCGAACGCGGGCTGAACCGGCTGGTGGTCGGCGGCGTATTTGCGAACACGCGGCCGAATACCGGCTTTTACGATACCTATGTCCGCAACGGCCTGCTGGACGACTCCGACGTCATCAGCTATCACTCCTATGCCGACACGCCCGCCATGGAGCAGGAGGTCGCCGCGCTGCGCGCCGTTGAAGCGAAGTACGGCTACCGGCCCGGTATTCCGCTCTGGATTACCGAATGCGGCAAGCCGTGGCCGCGCGGCGGCTACCGTTCCTCCGTGTCCGGCGACATCAACAGCGCCGCCGAGATCACCGGCAAGGCGGTCGAACTGCGCGCGCTCGGACTGGAACGCTTCTTCGCATTCGAGTACAAGTATTATGACGAACGGCAGAACAACTTCGGCATGATGGACGACAAGTATACGCCGATGCGGTCGATGGCCGCTTACGGACACCTGGCGCGCGTTCTGGCGCATCGCGGTTATATCGGGGATCTGAAGGGAACCGAGGCGGTCCGCGCCCGTGTTTTCGAGGGTTCCGGCGACCTGGTCGCCGTTCTCTACTGCGGCGTGGGGGAGAACCGCCGTACATCGCTTGCGCTGCCGGCCGGTCTGCCCGTGCTGCGCGCCGCCGGCGCGGACGGACGGCCGTTTGAGGTGCGCGGTTCGCAGATTCCGCTCGGCGACGGAATCGCCTATGTATATTTGCCGAAGACGGCGCGAAGCAGGTTCGTCGATGCCGGAACCGGCGCGATGAAGCTTTATCGCATGGCGAAAGAGTACAAGCCGGTTCCGCGTGCCGCAAAGCCGCTCGTCCTGCAGCCGGTTGGCGATATCAGCGGTTTTCTGGTCAACACGTACGGCTTTTATGTGAGATCCGGCGAGATGGAATTCAAGGTGAAAATCAATAACTTCAGCGGGGAGGAGATCGTATTCCGGCCCGGAATCGAGCTGCCGGAGGGAGCGAAGCTGCTGGCCGCGCCGGAAGAGACGGCCGTGCCGCGGCGCGGGAGCGCGGTAGTCGGATTCCGCATCTCAATCGACCCGGCGGAGACGCCGAAGCAGTTCCGCACGGTCGTACTCAAGGACCGGGGCGGGATGGCGACCCCGATCGCCTTTTCGGTTCGGCCTTACCGGGTGGAGACGGTGAAGGCGCGCCCGGCTTCTGCGATGGGGGATGAGGGCGGCTGGCTCGACTTCGGCGGCCAGCAGCGCTGGACGACCTGGCCGGGCGGCGCGATGTCGCCGAACATCGGGGCAAAGCTGCGTGTGTTCTACACGCCTGGAGAATTGATCATGCAGGTGAAGGTTGACGACCCGTCGCATCACAACAGCCACGGGGCGGAAGAGGCGTGGCGCGGCGACTCTGTCCAGCTGACTCTCCAGCAGCGCGGTGCGGACGGCATGCCGCCCGCAGCCAACCCGCGCTGGAACGAAATCACGGCGGCGAACTGCCGCTCCGGCAACGCGCTCTTCCGCCATATCGGATCGCCGGCCGGCCTGCTCGGCGCTTCCGCGCTGGATTTCCGGCACGACGGAGCCGGTTCGTTCTATGAGCTCCGGTTCGATGCGAAGGAGCTCGGCCTTGTATTGAAGCCCGGTTCGAAGATCGGTTCGGCTGTGCTGGTCAACAGCGACTCCGGCCGCGGCCGCGACGGATACCTGTCCTGGGGGAGCGGCATTGCGGACGGCAAGAGCGATCGGCTGTTCAACCTGATCGAACTCGAATAGCCCCGCGGGCCGGAGAGGAAATGCCTCTCCGGCTCTGATGTCCCGGGGATTACCGGCGGGCGGGGGCTTCGAGGATCAGCGAAAGAACCGGGCGCCCTTCGCCCTTGTCGATGACCTTCAGTATGTTCTTTTCATACCGGAAGCTGTAATAGAAGCTCCACTTCTTCAGGAGCTCCGTCTCCATATCCGGCGTCAGGACGCCTTCCGGCGACAGCGAATAGCCGCCGGCCCAGTCCCAGAACGCGAACGGTGAAGGATTCTCGGCCGGCGTCGTGATGTGAAGGAAGATCAGGTCGTTGTTGACGAGGGCGAAGTCGTCGCGCCCGGCGGCGGTGTAGCGGCCCTCCGGCAGGCGCGGCGACGTGCAGCCCGCGAGCGTCAGAAGGGTGATAAGGGCGAACAAACCGGCGAAAATTCGTTTGGCGGTCATCTGGCGTATCCTCTCTGCATCGAAAACAATAACGGGTAACTGTCCGATAACTGTAATGCATTTTTTGAAAAAGTCAAGGCGGCGCGGCCCGTTCCCGGAAAAAACGCCGAATTTGCGGTTTGCGGTTTGACATTTCATTTTCCGCGCGCTATAGTGAATTCATATCCTGGGTTAACATGGTAATCGAAACGTTTTCGATGAAAGAGACGGCATGTTGATGCCATCGAAATATTAACAATGCCTTTCTCGGAGGTGCGAGTACGGCGGAGCCGCACGGAACACCGTAGAGCGGGGCCCCCGAAAAGTGTCATCCGCCGCACAAACGCCGTGGATGACAAGCCCGACTTGTCCTCCGCAGCCTCGGCGAAGGAGGAAGGGTGGCAACTTTTCGGAAAAATATTAACAATGCCTTTCTCGGAGGTGTGAGTACGGCGGAGCCGCACGGAACACCGCAGAGCGGGGCCCCCGAAAAGTACCCGAAGCTTTTGGGCAGTAAGCCCAAAAGACCCGAGGCCCGTGGCCGAAGGGTGGCAACTTTTCGGGGAACAAAGGAGGTCATGTCATGCGGTTCAAACGGCTTTTCACCCGGACATTCAAGCTTGCGGCCTGCGCCGCGGCGGGAGTGTTCGCATTGTCCGTGGCGGCGGAAGACGCGCTGCCGCCGGCGATCCCCGAATTCAGCGGTCTGGCGAAGGCGAAATGGAGTCTCGGCAAGTACGGCAGAGAATCCGCAAAGGACGGCAGGACCTTCCTGACCGTCACCGTTCCGGCCGACAGCCCCGATAAGAGCGGCATGAACTGCGCCGAAACGCAGGTCGACCTCAGCAAGTTCCGCGGCGAATCGCTCTGCTTCATGATCCGGGTACGGGCGAAGGACGTCTCCACGCCGAGACAGAGCTACAACGGCGTCAAGTTCATGTTGAACTACAAGGACGGCGACGGCCGGGAATTCTGGCACCATCCGTCGAATCTGAAGGGCACCTTCGACTGGCGGGAGACCAGTTTCACGGTATCGGTATCGGACTCCGCCGGCAAGGGCCGGCTGCAGCTCGGGTTGCAGGACAGTTCGGGCGAGGTCGAGTTCGATCTCTCCACATTGCGGGTCTTCCGGCTCTTTCCGCGCGTCAACCAGAATTACAAGGTGAAGTACCCGAAAGAGGTTGCCGAGACGCCGGTCCTGCGCGGCGTGATGTCTCCGCACACCTTTACGGACGACGACCTCAGGACGCTGCATGACTGGAATGTCAAGCTCGTTCGCGCGCAGATCACCCGCGACTGGGGCAAGTCGAACACCGACCGCGATCTCGCCGAATACGACAAGTGGCTGAACGGCAAGCTCGATCACCTCGAGGACGTGTTCAGGCGCGCCGAGAAGTACGGCATCAGGTTCGTCATCGACCTGCATTCGCCTCCGGGCGGCCGCGGCGAGGACCGCAACATGACGATGTTCTTCGACAAGAAGTATGCCGATCACTTCGTGAATGTGTGGGAACGCATCGCGAAGCGGTTCAAGGGCAACCCGTCGGTCTGGGCCTATGATCTTGTCAACGAACCGTTTCAGACCCGTCCGGCCAAGTACGATTACTGGAACATCCAGCGCATGGCCGCCGAAGCGGTCCGCCGGATTGACCCGGATACTCCGATCATGATCGAATCGAACGACTGGGATTCGGCTCCGACCTACTCCTATCTGTCGCCGCTGGCGATGGACAATGTGATCTATCAGGTTCATATGTACGCTCCGGGCCAGTTCACGCACCAGTTTGTCCACAATGCCTTCGGGGAACAGGGCAGCAAGGCCGACCTCATCAAATATCCCGGCATGATCGGCAGCGAGAAGTGGGATAAGGAGATGATCCGGAAGCACCTGAAGCCGGTGCGCGATTTCCAGCTCCGGCACAACGCCCGCATCTACGTCGGCGAATTCTCCGCCATCGCCTGGGCGCCGGGCGCGGCCGACTACATCCGCGACTGCATCGACGTTTTCGAGGAGTACGGCTGGGATTGGACCTACCACGCCTTCCGCGAATGGGACGGCTGGAGCGTCGAGCATGAAGGCATGCCCGGCAGGCTCTCCCCCTCGAAAGGCAACGACCGCAAGGACGCGCTGCTCGAAGCGTTCCGGCGCGGCGTCGAAAAATAACCCGTCAACCGAGGAAGGCCGTTTTTGTGGAACGGCCTTTTTTATGGAGGAAACCATGTTGAAAAAACTGTTTTCGGTTTTTGCCGCGATGGTGTTTGCGGTTGTGACGCTTCCGGCCGCCGAGGCGCGGCTGCGGCCGGTCGGCCCGGAACTTTCGAAGCTGGAGTGGAAGCCGGCCGGCGGATACAGCCGGATTGAGACCGTCGACGGCAGGAGCGTGCTGGTCACCGACGTCCCGAAGGACAAAGCGTCCGGACACCACTGGTTCGAGCGGGAGCTCGACCTGAAACCGTATCGCGGCAGAACCATCACCTTTTTCGTCCGCTACCGGTGCACCGATGTGTCGAAACCGCCGCAGCCGTACAACGGCGTGAAGTTCATGCTGGCCTACAAGCCGGGGCCGGAGGCGCCGATGCAGTGGCCCGGCTCGAACGGCGCATTCGGTTCGACCGACGGCTGGCAGCCGCTTGCGTTCAATGTGACGTTCCGCGATACGGCCGAAACCGGCGTGCTGTCGCTCGGATTGCAGGACAGTTCGGGACGGATCGAGTTCGACCTCGATTCGCTTCAGGCCGGAATCCTGTTTTCGCCGGAGGACCGGGTCAACCTCGATTACAAGGTCAAATATCCGGAGCGCATCGCGAATCATCGCCGCCAGCGCGGCGTCATGTCGCCGGGAACCATCCGCCCCGAGGACCTCAAAACCCTGAAGGAGTGGAATGTGAATCTGATCCGCGCCCAGCAGACCCGCAACTGGGGAGCGATCGGGACGGAAGTCGATCTCGCCGAGTATGACCAGTGGCTGAACGGCAAACTCGACAACCTTGAGAAAGCGATGGATCAGGCGAAGGAGTACGACATCAAATTCGTCATCGATCTGCATACGCCGCCGGGCGGCAAGATTTCGAGCAGCAACATGCGCATGTTCTTTGAGAAGAAGTACGCCGACCATTTCATCGAGGTCTGGAGACGGATCGCAAAGCGGTTCAAGGACCATCCGCAGCTTTATGCCTACGATCTCGTGAACGAACCGGTGCAGGCGATGCCCGCGCCGTACGATTACTGGAATCTGCAGCGCATGGCCGCCGAGGCGATCCGGGAGATCGACCCGGATACGCCGATCATGATCGAGTCGAACGAATCCGACCGGCCGCAGACCTATCCGTATCTGTCGCCGCTGGCGATGGACAACATCATCTACAAGGTTCATATGTATTTCCCGCTGACCTACACACACCAGCGGCTGCGCGGCGAAGGGCCGTCCAGCGTCTATCCCGGCGTGCTCGAAGGGGAGGAGTGGGACAAGGAGAAAATCCGCGAAACCCTTCAGCCGGTGCGCGACTTCCAGCTTCGCCACAACGCGAAGATCTACGTCGGCGAATTTTCCGCCATCGCCTGGGCGCCGGGCGCGGAGAAGTACATCAACGACTGCATCGAAATCTTCGAGGAGTACGGCTGGGACTGGACCTATCACGCATTTCGCGAGTGGTCCGGCTGGAGCGTCGAGCATGAAGGGACGAATCCATCCGACCTGAAGCCCGCGAAGGAGGATACCCCCCGGAAGAAGGTCCTGCTGAAGTATTTCAGCCGGAACCGGTAAAAGCTGAAGGAAGCTCCTCTCTCCCCCGGGAGCGAGGCATCTCGGAGGCAGGTGAGAACGGGAGGTTTTTCCCTTTCTGAATAAAAAACGGCCCCCGCAAATGGAGAAATCCCGTTTGCGGGGGCTTGGATTGTCCGCGCTATTCGGCGGTGTTGCGCGAAAAGTATTTGAGCAGCACGCGCTTGCGGGCGTTGTCCGGTGACGGGCGCATGGAGACGTGGCTTTCACCCTCATGTTCGAGGCTCCAGCCGTTCCATTCCCGGAAGGCGTGGTAACTCCAGTCCCAGCCGTATTCTTCGAAGATTTCGATGCAATCTTCGAGATATCGGTCGGCGCCGGGCGCCCAGATCACGGCGGAGAATTCGCCGACGTAGATCTTCGCGTTGTGGCGGAGCTGGAAGTCGCGCACCGGCTGAAGGGTTTCGCGGATTTTCTCCTTGTCCCACACAGTTCCGTAGATCGATCCCGGATAACTCCGGTACGGTTCGGGCGCTTCAACCCCCTGGTGAGTGAATCCCGTCGGCATATACATGTGGACCTCATAGATCACATTGTCCATCGCCAGCGGCGACAGATACGGATAGGTCTGCGGGCGGTCCGCCTCGTTCGATTCGATTATGACCGGGGTGTCCGGATCGATGGCGCGGACCGCCTCCGCCGCGTTCTTCTGGGTCGTCCAGTAGTCGAACGGCGCGGGCGTCACCTGCGTCGGTTCGTTGATGAGGTCGTAGGCCCAGACGGCCGGGTGGCCCCTGAACCGTTTCGCGATCCGTTTCCAGACTTCGATGAAGTGGTCGTGGTACTTTTTGTCAAAGAACATGAGCATGTTTTTGCCGTCGGTGGAGCCGCCGGGCGGGGTATGGAGGTCGATGACCGCTTTGATTCCGTACCGCGCCGCAAGGTCGAGCTCCCCGGCGAGCCGGTCCAGCCGGGCGTTGATCCAGCGGTCGTAATCGGCGAGGTCGAGTTCGGTTCCGAGCCTGCCCCAGTTGCGCATGAGCTGGAAGCGGACCAGATTCACGTTCCACTCCTTCAGCGTTTTGAAATCCTCTTCGGTCATGCGGTGCGGCGACATGACGCCGCGGCGGCGCGGGCCGCCGGCGATCTTCTCCGGGTAGCTTGCTTTGTAGTCGAGGTTGACCCGGTCCTGCGGGCTGAACATGACGAAAGTCCGGAGCGAATCGAGGTCGAATTCGACTCGGCCGGAGCTGCTTTCAAGCCCGAGCACGAGCCGCCCGGAGTGCGAACCCGGTTCCGGCGGTTCGATGACGACGGAGATTTCGCCCCAGTCGCGGCTGTTCCAGAGTTTCTGCGGGTGGCACCAGAAATGGGCGCCGTTGCCGCCGACGTAGTCGAGCATGAATTTGACGCCGTTCCACGGTTCGAGCGGCGGCGTGACGCCGCTCCAGCGGCAGCGGACCGACATGGTCACGCGCCGGTCGAGGAACGGCGTAAGGTCGACCGGCGCGGTCAGCCAGTGCTGTCCCTTTTCGGAACCTTCCGGCACGTCGATGACGGCGATGCGGCGCCCGTCGACGGTTTCAATCCGTCCGGTGCCGTCCGTGCTTTTCCACGGCAGGGCGGCGTAATTGCCGCCGACCGTCTCCCGGGCCGCCGCCGGCAGCAGCGCCGAGAGCACGGCGAGAGTGAAAAGAAGCTGTTTCAACCCGGTCCTCCCTTTACTGCTGCGCATACTGGATGTTGGCGGTGCCCCAGAAGTAGCGGGGGCTGGTCAGGTCGGGCGTCCAGCCGTCGGCCGGGACGTCGTTGCGGGACTTCCATTCGGAGTGGCCGTCGGCGAAGGTCACGTTCGCGCCGTTGCCGTGCTTCCACCAGACGCCTCCGGCGGTCGCGTTGCCGGAGAGGTCGGCGGCGTTGGCCGCGCACGGCGTCGCCCAGGCGATGGTCCGGTCGATGTCCATCAGCATCATGCGCGCGGAGGGTCGGCGGATCGAGGCGGTTTTGCGCATGATCCGGCCGCCGCCGCCTTCATAGGAGGCGTAGTGGCGGTTGATGCCGTAGTGGCGCGACCCGTCCGGGTTCGGCATTCCGTCGGCGCCGGCCGGGCAGGCGAAAATGCCGTAGGGCCGCTTGAGCTGTTCGTCGTAGAATCCCCAGTCTTTGATCTCGGAACCCGGCATGTAGAGCATCATCAGCATCGACTGCCATTTGCCGTTGTTGGCGGGCTTGATGTTGCCGTCGTCGTTCATGACGATGCCGTTGTTCTGGTCGGTGTACATCTGCACATAGGTGCCGAGCTGCTTCTGGTTGGAGGTGCATTTGATGGTTTTGGCCCGGTCGCGCGCCTGGTTCAGCGCGGGCAGCAGCATCGAAGCCAGGATTGCGATGATCGCAATGACGACCAGAAGTTCGATCAGTGTGAATGGTTTCAGCGGTTTCATGAGAACTCTCCCTTGGTTATGGATGGTGCAACTTGATTTTTCTCGGAATCCGGTGGTCCCTGCGGGGGCCGCCGTCGATCTCCGCAAAAAGCTGGCTGCAGGCGGTTTCCGCCAGAAGCTCGTATTCGTGGCCGACGACCCAGCCCCGGAAGTCGGGTTTCCAGACCGAGGACTCCCCGATCAGGCGGCAGCGGTCGAAGTCGGGCCGGCGCTCCCGGAGAACCGGCTCGATGTCGCGCAGCATGCCGCCGACCGCATAGATCGCCTCGGGCATTTCGAGCAGGTCGAAGATCGTGTGGAGGCGGTCGGCCATACCGGGATTGCGCAGCACGAGCAGCCTGTCGTTGAACGGCGTTCCCGATTCGGAGAAGGCGCGGCGCAGCCCGGCGATCTGCGGCATATCGGGCCGCTTGGCGATGACGACCGGCGACCGGCGTCCCTCTCCCAGCAGTTTCCGGCCGACCTGATACCCCTCGAGCTCCATGTCGTAACTGATGCAGGAGTGCCCGGCCCGCGGATCGTTGACGGTGACCGCCGGAACGGTCAGAGCCGCGAAGAAAGCGTCCGCCGCGGCGGACGGCGCGAAGTCCGGCCCGAGCCAGATCAGCCCGGTCATGGAGAGAAACGCGAGGCTCTCCGGCACATGGCCGGCCGTGTGGAACAGATTGATCGGGTACAGCAGTTTCCGGCCCGACGTGATCCGGCGCCCGACGGCCGACAGGAGATCCCACAGAAAATTCTCATAGTAGATCTGGCGCCCGTCGGCGGCCAGCACGCCGATGACTTCGGTTTTTTCGCGCAGCCAGCCGCGGTCAGGGTTCGTAAAGAGCCCGATTCCGGGCTTTACGGTCAGGTAATCGTCGTCGACAAGCTCTTTCAGCGCGCGCTGGACCGTGGCGGTGCTGACCTTGAAGAAGCCCGCCATCTCCCGCATCGAAGCCAGCCGCTTCGGTGCACAGCCGGACTCCAGCACCGAGTCGATCACGTATTTCCGGATCTGCTGATATTCGGCCGGAGTGGAGTGTTTGGTGATTTTGAGCTTTGGTTGTATCATTGTTAAAATACTGTTAGATTTGTTCTGGTATCTCATGTATACACATAAGATACACTTATATTATACCAAAAAATTTTAAAATGTCAAGGCAAAAATGTCAAGAAATGGTGAAAAGAACTTGCCGGGACGGTTTTGCAGGGCTAGTTTAAACAGAATGTCGGTGATAATGAAACAATCCGGAGGGTCGGAATGAGAGATTGGGATCGTCGTGCCGAATGGCTGGAACGCGCGGAATCGCTGAAGCCGGAGCTTGAACATTGGGCCGTGGAGCCGCGGGCTCTGGTGGAGCCGGAATTCTGTGAGGACGCCTGGCAGAAGTGCCGGATGCGCGACCTCGCGCCGGCCGCGGCTTTGCGGGAGCGTGCATTCGGCGGCGGGGACTCCTTCACTGTCGATTTCGGCGAAAGCGTGGTCGGGCGGCTGCGGCTCCGCATGCGTCCGGTCGGCAGGAACGATTCGCCGCTGCGGCTGCGGCTGACCGCGGCCGAACTGCCGTACGAGGCGTCGGCGGATTTTTCCGGTTATCACGGCGGCCTCAGCCGGGCGTGGCTGCAGGACGAGGTTGTGAACTTCGACATCCTCCCGGGTGAATTTGTGCTGCCGCGCCGCTATTCGCTGCGGTATCTGAAAATCGAAATCCTCTGCGTCGCCGAGCAGGTCGTTTTCGACGCGGTCGAGGTGATCGCCGAGGCGGCGGTGCGCGATTTGCCGGAGCCGCCGGCGGCGCTTTCTCCGGAACGGGCGGCGATCGACCGGGTCGCCCTGCGGACGCTCCGCAACTGCATGCAGACGGTCATGGAGGACGGTCCGAAGCGGGATCGGCGGCTCTGGCTCGGCGACCTGCGGCTTCAGGCGCGGGCCAATGCGGCGAGCTTCCGCCGCTTCGATCTCATCGAGCGTTCTCTCCTGCTGCTGGCGGCGGCGAGCGATGACGACGGGCGTGTTCCCGGCTGCATCTATACCGAGCCGGAGCTGCGCCACGGCAACGATACGGTCGACTATGCGCTGCTCTTCGCCTCGACGCTCGAAGACCTGGTCCGCGAAACCGGGGATGTCGAGCTCGGCAGGGATCTGTATCCGCTGGCGGTCCGGCAGTACGAGCTGTTCCGCCCCGGAATCGATGCGGACGGACTGGTCCGGTACGACATGGAGGGCTGGGCATTCATCGACTGGGCCGCTTTCGACCGGCAGATGCCGATGCAGGGGGTCGCAATCTACAGCCTGCGGGCGCTGGCGCGCCTGGCGGAGCGTCTCGGCTATGCGGAGGAGGCGCAGCTCCGCCGCGCGGAAGCGGAGCGTCTGGCGCAGGCGCTCCGGCGGTTCCGTTACGACGCGGACCGGAAGCTGATCCTCTCCGGACCTGAAGGCGAGGTCTCCTGGGCCGGGCAGATCTGGCCGATCCTGGCCGGAGTCTTTACGCCGGAGGAGGCGCGTGAAATCCTGCTGGCGGTCGAACAAGTTCCGGGCGCGCAGCGTCCGGTTACACCGTATATGCACCACCATTTGCTCGAAGCGTATTGCTTTGCCGGCCTGCGCGAAAAGGCGGAGGCGTGGATCGATTCGTACTGGGGCGGCATGGTGCGGCTCGGTGCGGACACCTTCTGGGAAGTCTATGTGCCGGGCGACGATTTCCTGTCGCCGTACGGCGACGCCCTCATCAACAGCGCCTGTCACGCCTGGAGCTGCACGCCGGCCTGTTTCCTGCGCTGACTCCGGCGGCGTTGCGGCGGCGGGGAGGCGTTTCGTCCTCCCTCCGGCGGACGCTTCATGGCGTCATTTCCGGTTCATGGCGCGGCCGTTTTCCGCACGGTTTCCGCGATCGCTTCCGGCGTCAGGCCGAACTCGCGCCGCAGGCAGCCGACTTTTCCGTGCGGAACCGGCCGGTCGGCCGGCCAGCCGAAGTGCAGGATTCCGCCGTGGGGCGTTCCGGACAGCGCTTCGTCGAGCGCCGTGCCGAGTCCGCCCGAGAGCACATGGTCCTCGATTGAAATGGTCGTCCGCCCCTCGGCGAGCTTCCGCGCCAGCTCCGCGTCGAACGGGGAAAGGAAGCGCGCGTTGACGACGCAGCAATCCATATTGAGCAGTTCCGCCGCCGCCAGCGCCGTGTCGACTTCGGGCCCCATGGCCCAGATCACCGGCCCCGCGCCCGTCTTGACCACATCGGCCCGGCCGAACTGCAGTTCCGGCACGCAGGCGCCGGGCGGCACGTTGCTGCCGCCGCGCGGATAGCGGATAGCGACCGGCCGCTTCAGCTCGTAGGCGAATTCGAGCATTCTGCGCAGCTCCGCTCCGGAGCGCGGCGCCATGACGGTCAGGCCCGGCAGCGCGCGCAGGAAACCGAGGTCGTAGATGCCGTGGTGCGTCGGTCCGTCTTCGACCGCCCCGGCCCGGTCCAGCGTGAAGATCACCGGCAGCTGCGGCAACACCACGTCGTGATAGACGCAGTCGAGCGCCCGCTGCATGAAGGTCGCATAGATCGCGCAGATCGGCCGCAGGCCGCCGATCGCCAGCCCGGCGGCATAGGTCACCGCATGCTCTTCGGCGATGCCGACGTCATGAAAACGGTCCCAGTGCGCTTCCGCGAACGGAGTGAGCCCCGTGCCGTCTTTCATGGCCGCCGTGATCGCGTGGATTTCGGGGTGGCGAGCGGCCAGCTCGACCGCCGCTTCGCCGAACACGCTCGAGAAGGACGGTTTGCCGGACGAGGCGATTGCGCCGGTCGCCTTGCAGAAGCCGGGAACGCCGTGGTAGCGGGCCGGATTCTGCCGTGCATGTTCATAGCCGCGCCCCTTTTCGGTTGTGACATGCAGGAGCACGGGGCCGGCCTGCTGGCTTTCGAGGTGACGCAGGTGATAGAGCAGATCCGGAATCGAATGACCGTCGATCGGCCCGATGTAACGGATGCCGAGCTCTTCGAAGAGCCCGCCCGGCAGGATCAGATATTTGACCGTCTCCTCAAACCGCCGGATCATCTTGTGCAGCGTTTTGTGACGCGGCAGCGAAAACAGCAGCCGCTTGGCGGCGGTTTTGAACCGGTTGTAAAAGCTCCCTGATATAATATGGTTCAGCGACCGGGCGAGGCCGCCGACATTCCGCGAGATCGACATTTTATTGTCGTTCAGGATGATGATGAGATTTTTCCCGCCGGCGTGGGCGTTGTTGAGCCCTTCAAGCGAAATGCCGCAGTTCAGCGAGCCGTCTCCGACCACCGCGATCGCCTTGTGCGGGTTCGACGCGGCGCCGAGCGCGGTCGAAATGCCGAGCGCGGTTGAAATCGCGGTTCCGGCGTGCCCGGCCACGCTCGCGTCGAATTTCGACTCGCGCGGATGCGGGAAACCGGCGCATCCGCCGAATCGCCTCAGGGTGCGGAAGAATTCCCGACGTCCGGTCAGTATCTTATGCGTGTAGGCCTGATGACCGACGTCGAATACGAGCGAATCGGCCGGGATGTCGAAAATATAATGCAGCGCAATGGTCAGCTCGACCGTGCCGAGGTTGGCGCCGAGGTGGCCGCCGTTTTCGCTGACCGTGTCGATGATGAGCTCCCGGATCTCCTTCGCCAATGCGCAGAGCGCGTCAGGCGGAAGTTTTTTCAGGTCCGCCGGGGAATCGATTTGTTCCAGATACATTCCGCGTAATCTCTCCTGAATGCGGATTCCATTCCACTATTATTCCTGCATAAAATACCATCGGAATACGTGTTTTACAATCTCCGCTTCTTGAAATTCGCGCGCCGGACGGGTATTTTATTAATGGAGGCCGGTCTGTTTTTAACGAAGGGGGAGTCCGGGATCATGAAATCGCTCGTTGTTTTCGCCGCATGTCTGGCGGTGTTGCTGTTTTCCGGCTGTTTTTTCGAATCTTACCGGCCGGTCGGGGAATTCGATCTTACGCTCGAAAAGGCCGAAAAGACGGGTCGGGCGCTCCGCATGCTCGAATTCCGCAACGATTCGACCGCCGGGAGCCGGATGCAGTCGCGCGACGCCTCCGGCCGGGTCATCCGCGACCCCTACAACCGCTGGGCATTGCCGCCCGAACAGCTGGTCGCCCGCGCGTTGAATCTTGCACTGCGGCCGGATTCGGAGTCGGCCGTGCCGGTCCCCGTAGCCGGAACGCTCGAGGTTTTTGAAGTGGACTCGGCGCGGAAGGAGTTCCGTCTGGCCGGCAGCTGGTCGCTGCCGGACGACCGGAGGGAGTTCCGCTTCGATTTCTCGGTTCCGGTCGAGGAAGATTCCGCCGAAGCCGTGGCCCGGGCCGCCGGCGTGGCGGTCGGCCGACTGGCTGACCGTCTTGCGCTCTGGAGCCGCACCGAACTCGGGGATGTCCGGTAATGGACGGAATCAAGCGCGAACGGTCGTTGCGGGAGCTCTGTCTGCAGATCGCCGACTCGTCGATTGCGATGTGGAACGAGTTCTTCGGTTTCCTCGGCTTTTCACACCAGCTTCTCCGTTCCACCTCGCAGTCGCTGCGGCACCCGCGGCAGCTGAAGTGGCGCAGCGTCTGCTATTATATGGACAGCTGCGGTTCCGATGCGATGCCGATCATCGCGCTGCTCGGGTTCCTGATCGGCGTCATCCTCGCGTTCCAGGCGATTGTTCAGCTCAGCCGCTTCGGCGTGGACAATTTCGTGGTGAACCTGGTCGGAACGGTCATTGTGACCGAGCTGGCGCCGCTGGTCACGGCGGTCGTGCTGGCCGGGCGTACCGGCTCCTCCTTCGCCTCCGAGCTCGGGCTCATGAAATCGCGCGAGGAGCTCGATGCGATGGTCACGCTCGGACTCGATGTCGGCCGCTTCGAGCTTGTTCCGAAGCTCATTGCGCTGATTTTCGTCATGCCGGGGCTGACGATCATATCGGATGTCTGCGGCATTGTCGGCGGCATGTTCATCGTCTGTTCGATGCTGAATACATCCATCGCGGAGTATCTGAGCAAGACCTTTGAGGTCATCCAGCCGGTCGATCTTGCGCAGGGGATCGTCAAGAGCATGCTGTTCGCGGTCATCGTCGCCGCGGTCGGCTGTTGGAAAGGCGTCAGTGCCGAACGTGATGCGCAGGGGGTCGGCAAGGCGACCACGGGCGCGGTCGTCACGTCGATTTTTCTGATCGTGGTCACCGATGCCGCCATGACCGCGCTGTTCAGTTTTGTAAGTTAATCACGGGAATATCGAATCATGAATGAAGCAAATCGGTTGAAACTCGGGGGATTCCTGCTGATCTCGATCGCTCTCCTCGTCATCGGTTTCATTTCGGTCGGCGTCGGCAAGCTGTTCGAGCCGCGCTACCGGGCCATGACGGTCCTGAACACGTCGGTGGAGGGGCTGGCGGTCGGTTCTCCGGTCAAGTATCTCGGGCTCCCGGTCGGCAAAATCACCGCCATGACCATGCGCCAGAAGGACGGCTACATCGCGGTTTACTTCGACATTTTCCCGTCGGCGGTCGAACAGGACGACGATCTTGCCGGAGACTATGCGCCGGGCGGCACGAACTTCGCGACCGTCATGCGCAAGAAGAATATGAGCTGCTTCATCAACGCGGCCGGCATCATGGGCGGCGCCTATCTTGAGCTGTCGGTCAGCGATTCGCTGCCTCCGGCGATGCCGCATCTCGACGTCCAGCCCGGCGACGGCGTCATCTACATCCCGTCGCGTCCGTCGCACATCGGCAATGCGATCCAGAACATCAGCCGCATGCTGGACGAACTCGAGAAAGTCAACTTCATCCAGCTCGCCGACAAGCTGAATGAAACGCTCGACAACATGAGCGAAATCCTGAATCGCGGCGAACTCAAAAGCACGTTGAACAACATCAATCAGATCTGTTCGAACCTCGAAACTTCAAGCCGGCGGCTGCAGGCCGCGCTCTCCGAAGAGAACGTGCAGAAGGTCAATCGCGCGATCGACAACCTCGATGCCGGAATTCTCTCGCTGCGCAAGTTCGGCGACAGCCCCGAGCTCGGCACCATGGTCAGAAGCCTGAATACGTTCCTGACCGACGCTTCCGCCGCGATCAAAAAGGCCGAGGCGGGCGGCGCAAAGCTCAGCGACGACGCCGCCGCATTGAAGCTGCGGCTTGAAATGACCCTGACCCGTCTCGACAATTCGCTGCGGCAGCTGCAGGAGTTCACGCAGAACGTCGAAAACGACCCGAACCAGTTCGTGAAGGGACGTCAGGAGAAGCCCGTCCTTCCCTGATCTGACTGTGCGGCGGGCCCCCCGGCCTGCGGGCTCGCTGCCGCCTTTCCCGGGTCCTCATATCCGGGTGTCGGCCCGGACATTGCCTGAAAACGTGCCGGAACGGAGAGAAGTTGAGACGTTCTCATGCAACATCCGGACTAAACTTCACGAACCTCCTTCGGAAGCTTCAGGAGCCGTCGCTCCTTGTTGCCGATTTTGCGGACCGAAAGCTCGATTTCACCGAAGGGCGTGGGCTGGCTCCCCTCGACCCGGGTGAGCCCGCCGAGGCACGGTTCGATTTTGGCCTGTACGAACCCGGGGGCGGCGGGACGGATGCCGAGCACCTTTTCGGTCAGGAACGCGGCCGGTCCGCCGGCCCAGCCGTGGCAGAGGCTGTGGCGCAGCCCCGTGTAGCAGTGCTTGCCGAAATCGCCGTGGATATCGTCCTTGCCCGGAACCGGCAACTGGTCGATGCCGTAGGCGTTGCGCGTCCACTCCAGATCGAAGTCCTCCCAGAAGGTCGTCGCGCCGAAGTCGAGCATGCCGCCCCAGTAGCTGCGGATCACGTCGAGCGCGCCGGCGACATCGCCGGCCTCGGCGCGGGCCAGCAGCACGAAGTAGCCGTAGAAGGTGCTGATGCCGTGATCGGGCCGGTTCCGCATGATTTCGTCGTTCAGCTTCCGGGCGTCGCCGACGCCGCCGAGAATCTGCATCGCCGCGGCGATCTTGTTGCCGCGGCAGTCCGGCGCGACCGTGCGCAGCTTCGAAGCCGCCACACGGCAGCGGAGCGCGAGGCGCGGATCGTTCAGCTCTGAAGCGAGATCGGCGCCGCAGTCGAAGGTCCAGGCCAGCAGCCCCTGCAAACCGGCGTGTTTGAGCGTATCGTCATCGGCCGTCGACCAGTCGAGAAAACGCCATTCGGTCAGCGCCTCGGAGCCGTCCGGGGCGACGCAGGCCAGAAGCCGGTTCAGCAGCTTCGAGAGTGCGCTCTTCTGCTCGCGCAGATAGGCGTAATTGCCGCGGTAGAGATAGAAGTCGCGCTGGCAGATGACCCACCAGCACGAATAGCTCGACGCGGTGTTCATCCATTTGTCGTCGGGGGTGTGGTCGCGGACGAAGTCGAGGCTCTTTTCGACCAGGGCGGTTTCGTCGAATGCCGCGAGGATCGTGCGGATTTCGGGATAAAGGTCGCCCATCCAGACCAGCCGGTCGCGCTTGACGCCGTCGTAGATGTAGTCCTGGCAGTTCAGGTGAACGGTGTAGGCGCCGACCTCCCAGATGCGGTTCAGCCGCTCGTCGTCGGAGAGGAAGGTTCCGCGGTACTCCCAGTCGCGGTAGATCGCGGTTGCGACGACGCCGATCAGCCGGACTTCCGGCGCGTCGGCAGGAATTTCGAGCCGGACGAAGCGGAAGGCGGTCTGTCCGAAGTTGACCTGCCCCAGCTGCGGCAGCGAAAGAAGTTCCTGATGGATCGCGTGATCCTGCGTCGGCGTGCCCAGCGTCTCCGACACCGATTCGCCGAAGGTGATGCGCGCCCGGGAGAGCTTCATGCAGCCGGTGGTGACGGTCAGCAGCCCGTGCAGTTCGAGGCCGAAATCGAGAATGATCTCTCCGCCGGGCGGCAGAACGCACTCGCGCGGATTGAAGTGTACGAAGCTCTGAGTGTGCACTCCGTCGAGCAAAGCGGCGGAATCCGAGACGCCGGCCGATTCCCGGACGACCCGGACCGGCGGCACGAACCTGCGGACCTTGTCGTCCGCAACGGCATTGGCATAGGCGATTTTTTTCATACTGTTCCCGTTCATATGGTCCCGATGCGATTGTCACGCACCCATTATAAATCCGGATGACGTAAAAAACCTTGATAAAATTATCAGTGTATGGTATATTATGATCAAAACCGGAACTATTCAATGAACAACGATGGAATTACACTGATCGACCGGAAGGAGGTTCTGCCCGGCCTTCCGCTGCGGATTTTCAATTTCCGCCAGCCGAACGAGATTCCGCACGAACATAACTTTCATGAGCTCGTGCTTGTCCGGCGCGGGCGCGGCGTCCATCTGACCGAAAACGGCGAGAGTCCGATCCGGCGCGGCGACGTGTTCCTGATTCCGCCTGGCGTCATGCATACTTACAGCAGCGTGGAGTCGCTCGAAATCGCGAATGTGCTGTTCGTCCCGGAGGAGCTCCGGCTGCCTGTCTCGGAGCTGGCCGAGACGGAAGGATATCACCTGCTCTTTCCGCCCGTCCGCCGGTTTTCCGGCGGCGGTTCCGGGCTGAACCATCTGGCGTTGAACGATTCCCAGCTTCGCCGGGCGGAGGAGGAGATGAGCGCGATGCTGATTGAGCAGCAGCACCGGAATCCGGGCTGGAGCTTCTTCCTGCAGCTTCACTTCATGGCGCTTCTCGGTCTGGTCTGCCGGGCGTATCCCGAAAGAACCGGGGCGAGCGAGGACGAATTCGATCGATTGTCGCAGGTCACCGATTACATCGAAGCCCACTATGCCGAGCCGTTGACGCTCGACGGACTCTCGAAAATCGGCAGCCGTTCGAAATGCACGCTGATCCGGATGTTCCGGCGCGCCTACAACTGCACGCCGATCGGCTATCTGCTCGAGCTGAGGCTTGAACGCGCCGCCGAACTGCTGCGCGACACCGCGCTGACGGTCACGGAGGTCGCCATGCGCTGCGGTTTCTGCGACAGCAACTACTTCACAAAGCTCTTCTCGCGAAAATACCGGATGCCGCCGCGCGAATACCGTCAGGCGCGGTTCGACAGAAAACGGACCGCTTCGGGCAGCTCCGAAAAGTTGTAGATAATGTAGTCCGGCTCGGCGCCCGACTTGCGATGGTCGCCCTGGTTCGATTTGAAAAATACGGTCCGGATGCCGAGCCGGTTCGCGCCGAAGACGTCGCGGTACATGTCGTTGCCGACAAACAGCACTTCGGAGGGAGCCAGATCCATCTTGACCAGCATGAGTTCGAACATCCGCTTATCCGGCTTGCGGTAGCCGAGGTCGCTCGAAATCAGGACCGGATCGAAATAACCGGCCAGCCCGGCTGAACGCAGTTCGGGGAGCGCCCAGAGGCTCTGCCCGTCCGAAAGCGCCGCAAGCCGGTAATCCTCGCGCAGCTCGTCCAGCACGCGCCGGACATCGGGATAAGGCTCGAGCCGGAAGCGGGAGGCGGCGCGGAAGAGTTCGGCCAGCACCTCGGGCAGCACTTTCCGCTTCGGCTTCGGCAGCGCATGCGTGAATGCCGTGGCGTGCCGGTCGACGATTTCCGCAAAAAGCGCCTTCACATCGAACTCGGGGTACTCCTCCGCGCTTTCGCGGCGCTGCCGTTTGTTGATCTCGAAATAGAGCCGCCGGAGCTCGTCCGGACTCAGTGCAATTCCCTGGTAGTCGAGAAAGTTGGAGAGGACGCGGTAGATGTTCTCCTCCCCCTCGTTGGTCAGGATGTCGATGACGGTCCCGTTGATGTCGAATATCAGTCCCCGGATCACAGATACCACCTCCTCAGACATTGTTTCGCTTCATGGATCAGCCGGAGCCGGTAATTCCAGTCGAGCCAGGGGTTCCGGGCGATGCGCAGCAGCGTCGTCCCCATATAGAACGGCACCCGGCGCGTCGTCTGCTCGAACGTCCGCTCCCGGTCCGGAAAATGGCAGGCGTACTCCCAGAGGAAGTGGCCGATGAACGGCTCGGCCGCGTATTTGTTCCCGGTCATCAGCAGAAAGAAGTGCATGAGCTCCGCAGCGACCCGCCCGGTGTCGAACACCCGGTCGGCGCGCTTGAGCCGTTCGAGGTCGAAGGAGATGACCGCAAGGCCGTCCCCGAACAGGAAATTATCCGGCGTGGCGTCGCCGTGCACGAACACCTGGCAATCCTCCCACATCTTCGGCTGTTCCCGCCAGCGGTCGCGCAGATAATAAAGCTCGTTCGCGCCGTTGGCGCCGATCTGGTTCTGGAACTGCAGCCGCCCGGTCAGCGAATCCATGTACGCCGCCGCTTCATTGAAATCGATCCTCCAGCCCGACGCCGTATTGTTGTGGAACCGGGCCAGGAAGTAGGCGAGCGCGGTCAGCTTCGCATAGAGCAGGCCGCTGTCGCGGTTCCGGATCGCCCGCATGATGATGCTGCTCAGCAGTTCCCCGTAGCAGTATTCGATCACCAGCAGCCGGTTCAGCCAATCGTTGCGCCCGAGCGGACGGGCGATGTAATGCGGGCTGCCGGAAAAGCCGCTGCCGTGCATCATTGCGAGGTTGTGGTATTCGCGTTCGAGTTTCCGCGAAGCGGCGGCCGGGTCGCGTTCCCGGTCCGACAGGAAAAATTTGCCGATTACCAGCGTGCCGCGGTGCTTCTCTTCGTACAGATAAACGGCGTTCGACCCGTGCAGCTGGAAGACACGGTAATCCGGATGATTCAGGAAGCCGCCCAGCTGCGGCTGAATCTCATGCTTCAGGTACTGAAAAAGCGGGTCCCGCTCCGGCAGGTGCCCCAGATATTTTTTCCACATGTCCGCTCCCCGGGCGTCCGGAACGGCCGGAGGCCGATCGGCTTCCGCAATTCCGGCTCCTCTCTCATTGACTCGTTCCCTTCAATATAGCCATTCCCCGGATGAAATGCAAATCATTCTCAAATGAATAACAGATGAAATTCTTGCAAAACCGGTGTCCCGCCGGCCCGGAACCGCGCGGGAAGGAAATAAAAAAGACCGGTCGAACTTTCGTTCTCCCGGTCTTTCGAGGCGATTTTACGCTCAGTCGAGCTTGAGGCCCGCGAGGGACTCGCTGCTGAAGACTTCGCCCATGTCGACCATGGCTTCGCCCGGCTTCAGCGCGGCGGTGTATTCCTCTTCGGCCGCCTTCAGGTCCTCGTCGGAGAAGTTTTCGCCGACCGCCTTGATCGAGAGACCGATCCGGCGTTCGTCGGTATCGACTTTGATCACGCGCGCTTCGACTTCGTCGCCGACGTTCAGGACGTCCTTGACCTTCTCGACATGGTCGCGGCTCAGCTGCGAAATGTGGATCAGGCCGTCGATCTTGTTGGAGAGCTCGACGAACGCACCGAACGCCGCGATCTTCGTGACCTTGCCCTTGACGACGTCGCCGACCTTGTAGAGATCGTTGATGCTCGCCCACGGGTCGGACTCGGCCTGCTTGAGACCGAGGGAGATGCGCTGCTGCTCCGGATTGATGTCGAGAATCACGGCCTCGACCTCCATGCCCGGCTTCAGGACCTCGTTCGGATTGTTGATCTTGCGGGTCCAGCTCATGTCGGAGACGTGGATCATGCCGTCGATGTCGTTCTCGATTTCGACGAACGCGCCGTAGCTGGTCATGTTGCGGACCTTGCCCTTGATGCGGCGGCCGACCGGATATTTCTCGGCCAGGACTTCCCACGGATTGCGCTCCTTCTGGCGCAGGCCGAGCGAAATCTTGCGGCTGTCGCGGTCGATGTCGAGCACGACGGCTTCGACCTCGTCGCCGATGTTCAGGACATCGCTCGCCTTGCTGACGCGCTTGGTCCAGCTCATTTCGGAGACGTGGATCAGGCCCTCGACGCCGGTTTCGATCTCGACGAACGCGCCGTACGGCATGATGTTGACGACCTTGCCGTTGATCTTGCTGCCCTTCGGATACTTCGCGACCACGTCATCCCACGGATTGCGGGTCTTCTGCTTGAGGCCGAGGGAGACGCGCTCCTTCTCCTTGTCGATGCCGATGATGACGACTTCGAGTTCCTGACCGACCGAAAGCACCTCGGACGGATGCGAGATCCGGCCCCAGGAGATATCGGTGATGTGCAGCAGGCCGTCCACGCCGCCGAGGTCGATGAACGCGCCGAAGTCGGTGATGTTCTTGACCATGCCCTTGCGCAGGTCGTCGACCTTCATTTCGCTCAGCAGCTTGCTGCGCGACTCGCGGAGGGACTCCTCGAGGAGTTCACGGCGCGAAACGACGATGTTGCGGCGGTCCTGATTGATCTTGATGATCTTGACGTCGAACTCTTTGCCGATGTAATCGTCCATATTGTGCACCGGGCCCACGTCGAGCTGCGAGCCGGGCAGGAAGGCCGGGAAGCCTTCGACATCGACCATGATGCCGCCCTTGACGCGGTGGCGCATGAAACCTTTGACAACATAGCCTTCGCCGTATTCGGTCGTGATGCGGTTCCAGGCCTTGATCGAGTTGGCCTTTTCGAGGCTGAGTTCCGGCATGTTGTTGCGGTTTTCGATCTCTTCGAGATAGACGTCGATCTTGTCGCCGATCGCGACTTCATCGAACTTGAGGAACTCAGATGCCGGAACGAAGCCCTCGGCTTTGTAGCCGATGTCCACGAGCGCGCCGTCCGGACGCTTCGCGACAACCGTACCTTCAACGATCTTGCCCTTGTTGAAAGCATTCGTGCTTTCGGCGGACGCCAGAAGCTCTTCCATCGAGCCCGGGATGTTCGAGAAGTCCAGGAAACTGTCCGCGAATTTGTTTTCTTCTGCCATGTTGTTTTGTGTTCTTGTTTTTGTTGGTTACCGGTTAATATTATCCCCCGAATCCCGGCGCGAATCGCCGACACCGGGGGCCACATTCTGTTAAAATACCCTTATCTCCGGTAAATTGCAAGCAGTTATGGCATTTTTTTCAAAAAAATCATCTTTTTTTGACCGGATTTCGGAAAAAGCGCAAACTGTTTCTGTTCAGGAGATACGCGATATGTTTCCGGCAAAACGGTCCGGACGGTTCCGGAGCATGGCCGGTTCCGGAAATCCGCTCCGGGGCAAGGGGTGCGGTCAGGCTGTTCCGGCGGCTTCGAAGGACGGAGCTGCCGGGGTTTTTTCCGCATCCCTCTGCGCGGCGGCTTCCGCCTCCATCTGACGGAGGACCGCAAATTCGCGCACCAGCAGGAGAAAGATCACGGCGGCGGCCAGGCCGTCCGCGATCGGGGCCGTCGCCCAGACGCCGTCGAGCCCGAAGAATCGCGGCAGGATGAGGATGCACCCGAGAAAGCAGAGCCCGTTCCGGAATACGGTCAGGAAGATCGTCTTTTTCGGCCGCCCGGTCGCTTGGAAGAAATTCGAGCCGATGCAGAAGATCGGCCAGAGCGGGAACAGCAGGAAGAAGATCCGCAGTCCGTGCGACGCCATCGGCACCACGCCGGGGTCGCCGTTGCAGAACCAGCCGACGATGACCGGCGCATAGAGCATGACCGGCACATAGAGCAGCAGCGTCGCGCCGCCGCTCATCAGAAACGCCCCCTTCAGCGTCTGCGCGACGCGGCGGAACTGCCGGGCGCCGTAGTTGTAGCCGACGATCGGCTGGTAGCCCATCATGACGCCGAAGGTCGGAATCATCAGCAGCATGATGATCGTCGAAATGCAGGTCATCGACGCGACGGCCTTGTCGCCGCCGTTCCGCAGCAGCGTCGTGTTGATCAGCGCGTTCAGCACGGAGTTGATGCTCTGCAGAATCAGCGGGGAAAGTCCGATCGCGCTCATTGCCGTCAGGTATTTCCAGTCGATCCGCAGATTCCGCCAGTGCAGCGTCAGGTAGCGGAACGGCCCGACCGAAAAGTGCCAGAACATGAGGACGGTCGACAGCACCTTTGAAATCCCGGTCGCCCACGCCGCCCCGGCGATTCCCCAGCCGAATTCCATGATGAAGAGGTAGTCCAGCCCGATGTTCACAAAGCAGCCGGCCGCGATATACCACATCGAGAAGTTCGGGCTGCCTTCGGCGCGGATGATGTTCGTCGTTCCCATCGACAGGAAGTCGGCGGCCATGAACCAGAGCAGGATGCGGAAATACTCCGCCGCATACGGATAGGTGATGTCGCTCGCGCCGAAACAGTAGAGCAGCGGCTTCAGGAACAGGAAGCCGAGCAGTGTGGTCAGTGCGCCGCCGACCAGAAAAATCATGATCACGTTGCCGAGAATCCGTTCGGCCCCGGCCTTGTCCTGCTCGCCGAGCTTCAGCGACACGAGCGTGCCGCCGCCGATGCCGAACATCATGCCGACCGCGATGAAGATCATGAAGAGATAGAAGGTGATTCCGACGCCGGCGATTGCGTCGGTGCCGAGCTTCCAGCTGATGAAAACGCGGTCGACGACATTGTAGATCGTAAACAGAAAATTGCTGATGAGCGACGGAATGCTGAAACGCAGCAGCAGCCGGAAAATCGACTGCGTGCCGAGTTCATGCGTCATTTGTTCGGAGAGTGAAGAAGCCATAACGGGTTGATACTCATACTTCCTGAAGCGGCGAATCCGGTGCTGCACGAAGAGTTGCGCTGCAGCTTCAGGCCCTGCGGCGGGTGGCGACGTGCATCAGAAAACGAAAACCCGTAATATAGCACGTGTTTTCGTTTTATCAACCCTGCGGCTGCACCTGTTTCCCGTTTGTTCCCGGAGGCGCCCTCACTCGCGGTTGCGCTCGAAGTACTTCTTCAGCACCTGCTTGCGCGGCGAATTCTCAACCGGGAACTGGTTTTCGAACACGCCGCCGTGTTCGACGCTCCAGCCGGTCCACTCCCGGAATGCGTGGTAGGTCCAGTCCCAGCCGTACTCCTCGAAGATCGAAATGCAATCCTCCAGATACCGCTCCGCGCCCGGCGCCCAGGCGATGGCCGAGAATTCGCCGATGAAAATCGGAACGTTGTATTTCAGCTGGAAATCGCGGACGACCTGCACCGTCTGCCTGAGTTTGTCGCGGTTCCACTCCACGCCGTCGATGCTGCCGGGATAGACCACCCGGCTCTCCCGCCCCGCCGCCGTGATTCCCTGGTGGGTGTAGGTGTGCGGGCTGTAAATGTGGACGCTGTAAATGATGTTCGGCAGATTGACCGGGCGCAGCGTCTTGAGTCCGGCCGGTCCGCCGCCCTTGGCGCTCTCGATGATGATCGGCACCTCGGCGTCGATGGCCCGGATCGCCTTCGCAGTGCGCAGCGCCAGCCGGTTCCACTCCAGCGCGCCGTCCGGTTCATAGACGTAGTTGTCTTCGCGCGGTTCGTTCAGCAGGTCGTAGCCGTAGATCATCGGATTGCCCTTGTAGCGCCGGGCGATCTTCTCCCAGGTCTCGACGAAAAGATTCTGGTTCGGAACATCCCAGCTCAGCTGGTTCGTCAGGAACCGGTCCTGATTCGTGCCGGGGCCGCCGTGCAGGTCGATCGCGACCTTCACGCCGTACTTCTTCAGGGCAGGCATGACCGCGTCGAGCTTGTCGAGCTCGGCGTCGAGCCAGGCGCGGTAGAGTTCCGGCGTGCTGGTGTCGGCCTTGCCGCGCAGCAGCTGCCAGCGCAGCAGGTTGCCGCCGAAATCGAGCGCGAAATCGCGGATGTCCGCCTCCCTGAGATCGTAGCCGGACATCATGCCGCGGTACTTCGTCCGGGTCGGCAGCGGAGCGGCGGGCGGCACGAACGCCTCGGTTTCCCCGGTCGGCACCAGCGTGATCTTCACGTCATCCATATAGAGCGTTCCCTGTCCGTGCTGGATGCCGATGGCCAGAACCGCCTTTTCTACGTCGGACGCGGCCTGCGCGAACACCTGGAACTTCCGCCAGTCATAGGTTCCGTGCACCTTCTCCTGCTCGGAGTGGCTGTTTTCGCCCGGACTTTGCAGATTCAGCATGAGTTTCGGCCCCATGTAGCCGGGGGACGGCTTGGCGATCTTCTCCGCCTTCATCATCGCCTCGACCTGAATCGCCCGGCCGCGCAGTTCGGCAGGATCGATCGGAATCAGCAGCCAGCTGTCTCCCACCGTATCGCGGTGAAAGCGGATGCAGCCGCTGCCGCCGGCGCCGCCCTCCGGCACGAACGAAATCCCGTCGCCCGGCCCGTATTTCGCCACCGCCTCCGGCGTATCGAAGCCCTCCGAAAAAACGACGTCGTCCGCCGAAAAAACATGAAATACCGCCATCGTCAGCAACACCATCGCCATTCCAGCTTTTTTCATATGCACCCTCACTATGTTACCGGTAAATCGTCTGGGAAAGCAGAAAGCCCGCAAATGACTCCGTCACAAAACGGGTGTACTGCTCCGCCGCCGCATGCCCGTCGGCGAACAGGTAATTGGATTGATTTCCGTGACGGAACCGGTCAACCCTGCCGGGTGCCGTCATGGCCTCCCAGCCGGACCATTTTTCATCAAACGCATTGCCTCCGTCCGAGGAATTCCCCACCCGCGAATATTCCGCCAGCGTCACCCCCTGGGACGGCTGCCGGAAACGGCCGAGCATACGCGGCGCTTTGGTTGTTGCCCTGGGATATTGCCAGCTGCTTCCGCCGACATTCCCGATTGCGTTGTTATAAGCGTAATTGCCGTTGTAGGTATAATTGTTCGCATACGTTTCAATCTCTTTCGAGGAACCGCAATTCAGCACCTTGTCGTATCGGACCGTCACCCCGTCCAGTTTCGAAAGCCCGAGATGAGGCGCGAGAGTCTTGCTCCAGTAATTGGCCTCATTGTTAAGGCGCACGAGCGGCAGAAAATCCCGGTTGTCCCCGGCATAAAGCGACAATGCCTGCCCGATCTGTTTCTGGTTGTTGATGCAGTTGGCGGCCTGCCCCCGGCTTCGCGCCTGGTTCAGCGCCGGCAGCAGCATGGAGGCGAGAATCGCGATGATCGCGATCACCACGAGCAGTTCGATCAGAGTGAATGGTTTACGGGACATATTTCTGTATTCCTTTCCTTATAAAGATTGATTCTGTTTCCAGTAACCGGTGAGCACCTGCAGCATCGGGGTGTTTCTGCCGCCGTCCCCGGTGCCGGCCGGCGGGTCATCGGCGGAGCAGGTCGGGTTCCAGCCGTTCCATTCGTAGTAGGAGTGGAAGGTCCAGTCCCAGCCGTTTGCCTCGAAGAGTTCGATGGCGTCCTTCAGCCAGCGGTCGCTGCCTTCGGCCCAGCGGATGACGCCGAACTCCCCGACGAAGATCTTCACGCCGTGCTTTTTCCGGAATTCGATCACGTTCCGCATCGACTTCTCCAGCATCGCCTTATCCCACAGTTGCGGCTTGTTGTCGGAGAAATTGCGCAGCATGCCCGGATAGGGCCTGCGGAACTCGGGCTTCCGGTAGCCGCCGATTCCCTGATGCGTGTAGCTGTGCGGATAATAGAAGTGGAACGAGTAGACCAGCCGGTCGCCCGCAAGCGGCTCGATCTCCTCGAACGCCTGGTCGGGCAGCGACCACGGCGGCGGTTCGTAGATGATCCAGGTGTCGGGGTCAACGGCCCGGATCCGGTCGACGGTCTCCTGCGCGAACCGGTCGCGCCACACTCTGGCGTGATGTCCGTTCGGCTCGTTCAGGATGTCGTAGGCCAGCACCTGCTTCTCATCCCTGTATCTGCGCGCGAGATGCTCCCAGACCGGGGCGACATTGGCGTAATACCCTTCGTCGCCGTCCTTGAAACGGAGCATGAAGTCCCCCTGGCGGCCGACCACGTTGAACAGCGCCGGAACCACATAGATGTTGTACTTCTTCGCGAACCGGACGACCTGCTCGAGCCCTTCGAGATTTTTCCGGTAGGGCAGCATGGGGTCGTCGGCCGGAACCGGCGGCACCGGGTCGCCCGCCTTGACGTCCCACGGCGACTTGCGGTCGACCGAGAAGGCGACCCGGACCACATTCACGTTCCACTCCGCCAGGCGCCGAAAAAACGCCTCGTCGAGAAATCCCGATTCCGTCGGGACGCAGATCGCGGTATCGATTCCGCGCAGCCGGAATTCCGGCCACGGTTTGCCGGCTTCGGCGGCCGGCAGCACGGTTCCCGCCGCGAGCAGGAAGGCCGCGGCCATGCCGGACATCATCGTTTTCATGCGCATACTGTCTTCTGCTTTCGCTGATTCCGTTATTTGCCCGAGAAAAACCGTTCCGCGGTCGGGTTGCCGACACGGCAGGCGGCGACCAGGTCGTCGAGCTTCGCCGTGGCAAGGCCGATGCAGGTGTCCGCCGCGCCGTAATAGATCCGCACCGTGCCGTCGTCCTCGAGCAGCGCGTTGCAGCCGAACGTCACGTTCATGACCCGGCCGAGCATTTCGTAGGGCTGGTCCGGCCAGAGCACCGGCAATCCGCCGCGTGCGATGATGCGGGAGGGGTCCTCGAGGTCGAGCAGCATCACGCCGAGCCGGTAGATGAATCCGTTGCAGGTCAGGTCCACGCCGTGATAGATGACCAGCCACCCTTCCGGCGTCCGGATCGGAACCGCGCCGCCGCCGATCTTGTGGGAATCCCAGCAGCCGGGGCGCGGCGTCATCAGGACCTTCGTGTCATTCCAGTTGCGGAGGTCGTCCGAATAGCTGATGCACATGTCGCAGGGTTCGCACTCGTCGTCGCCCATCGGGCGGTCGAAGCGGACGTACCGGCCGTTGATCTTCTCCGGGAACAGGACCGAGTTGCGATTGTTCCGCCCGGTCTCGGCCTGTTCGATCCGCTCGAACACGCGGAAATCACGGGTCCGGACCACGCCGGTGCGGACGCCGCGCCCGGGCGCCTGGCTCGCGTACATCAGAATGTACTCTCCGTCGATGAAGGTGATCCGGGGGTCGTAAATGCAGTTTTCGGCTCCGCTCTCCGGCGCGGGCCAGCCCGAAATCGGCTTCGGATCAGGCGTGAAATGAATCCCGTCCCTGCTGCGGGCGATCCAGAAAACGATCGGCGTGGCGGCGGTGGCGGCGTCGACGATCAGCAGATACTCCCCGTTGTACCGGATCGCTCCCGGATTGAAAACATACATGATGTCCCCCGGAAAAGCCTGCGGGCCCAGGACCGGATTGCCGGAATACTTTGTAAAAACCATGTAAATACCTCTTTCATGCGTTGCATTTGGCCGTCGTCGTCCCGGAACGGCTGTCATACGGCATCGTTCCGAATTCTTTATCCTTTGTAATTATAGATAAAAACACGAATAACGCCAATGATTCCGGCAACAAATACCGTTCTCTTTTTTACATATTTTTACATGAAGTTTGCAGACCGCCCGTTCCGGCCGGACCGGCTTGCTGCGTCGGCGGCAAAATCGGCGGACTGTTTTCGGGAGAGGTGCTTTGCGTCATTTGATCAGGTTCAGGGGGGTGTGGAAGAAATCCCGGTACGGCGCCTGGGCTTTCCGGCGGAATTCCGAAGGAGAGAGCCCCGTGTAGGATTTGAATTTGGCGGAGAAATCGAATACGGAGCAGTAGCCGAGTTCACGGGAGATGCTCTCGATCGAACGGTAGGTCTGCGCCAGCAGCGATCTGGCGGCCGCCGTCCGCCGCTGAATCCGGTAACGGTTCGGTGAGATGCCGATCCGGTCCGTGAAAAGCTTGCGGAACCGTTCATAGCCCCAGCCGTTTTTGCGGCAGAAGGCGTGCAGATCGCGGTTTTCCGCAAAGTTCGTGCCGAGGAATTCGCAGCCGCGATGAATCATATCCTCCTCCTCGCCGCCGCCGCGGGTCTGCCGGACGCAGTCGGCCGCGAACGTGCAGAGCTCCATGGCGCACTCCAGCAGCGCATCTTCCGGCGCGGTTTCGAGCCGGTTCAGCAGCATGTCGAAACGGGCAAACCATTCCGGGGACGGATCGAAATATCCGGTCAGGTTGTCGTCGCGGAGCGAAAGATAGTTCCGGAAGAACGGCCATGCGAAGTTTCCGAGATGGAGCCAATATTCCAGCCAGCCGCTTTCGGCGTCCACCCGGATCAGGTGCTCCAGCTCCGGCCGGCGCAGGAAAACGGAACCGGCGCCCAGCGGATAACGCTGTCCCGTGATGCTGTTTTCATAACAGCCGCTTCCGCGGGCCAGCCAGGAAACGGAGAAAAAAGAAAAGCTGGTCGGAGTCGTAATCCGGTCACCCGGTTCCGGTTTATTCTGTATTCCCATTCCGATTCTGTCATTGCAGTTCCGGTTGGAGCGAAAAACGATCCGGGTCGGAATGTCAATACCGGAAAACGTATTTTCATTTGCCATATTACACAATCCTTTTCCCTTGTTTTTTGCTCGATATCAGGTCATAATATTAAAGTAGCACTTGTTGAATGAAAATTCAAAAGACGTAAAATAAAGCAAAAAACGATGGATTGATATCGAGCGTTGCTTTTTCGGAATCATTTGCCATAAAATAAACAGGAGAGTTGAGGCATGAAGAAATCCTTTCTTTCATTTCCTCTGGCTGTATTGCTGACCGCGGCGGGACTTTCGGCCGGTGAGAAACTTTATCAGCCGGAATTGACGCAGCAGGTTCAGCCGGGGGCCGGCCGGTATTTCACCGGAGAGGGGGACACGGCAGTTTTGAATTTTTCGGCGTCTGACATCGGCGAAAATACCGTGGACATTCCGGTCGATCCCGCGCTGCTGGCGGGGAAGACGGTGACGCTCTCCGGTGAAATCTCCCAGGTGAACGTTTCTCCCGGGCCGCACCCGTGGAACGGCGTCCGGCTGGCGCTGAAGCTGGTCGATGAAAACGGCAGACGGGATATGCCGCAGGTCTCCACCCCGGCCGGTTCGGCGGACTGGACGACGCGCCGGGTTTCCGTCAAGGTCCCGGAAAACCTGAAGTCGGCGGCGATCGTGCTCGGGCTCGACTGGGTTGTCGGAACCGCCCGCTTCCGCAATATCGCCGTCACCGAAGAAGCGTTGCCGGATTATGCCGCCTGCACGGTCACCGGTTACGCCGACCGTACCGATGTCCGGTACCGGCCCGGCGAGGAGATGCGTTTCTCCTTTCTGCTTCAGGAAGACGGCAGGCCGGCGGCGGGAAAGCTCCGCATCACCCGGTACGGCGACGACGGCAGAACGGAGACGTTCGATATGGAGACGAAGCCGGGCGTTCCGGCTGTCTGCCGCACCTCGCTCGATCAACCCGGCTTCGTGATGGTCAAGGCGGTGCTGCTCGACCGGGATGGGAAAACCGTCAACCGCTCCTGGGCGAACCGCTCCTGCCCGGTGGAGTTCGGCCTCGGCGCCTGCGTCGCTCCGGAAGCACTCAAGCAGGGCGTCCCCGAACCGGCCGACTTCGATGCGTTCTGGCGGAAGGCGAAGGTGGAACTGGCCGCCGTCCCGATGCGGGTGCAGGAAAAGAAACTCGTCAGGGAAACGGAAATCTCCCGGGTTTATGACGTCAAGATTGCCGCTCCCGGCAAGCGTCCGGTTTCCGGTTATCTGACGATTCCGAAAGATGCGAAGCCGGGTTCTCTGCCGCTGTATCTTCATTTCCACGGTTATGGCGTGCAAAGCGCGGAAGTCGTCGAATCGAAAGACGCAATTCACTTTTTCATCAACGCCCACGGCATCGAGAACGGCCGCGAACCGGAGTATTACCGCAATCTGGCAAAGGGCGAACTCAACGGTTACGGTTTCAAAAACGATGAAAACCGGCAGCCGGATACCTGCTATTTCAAGAACATGATCCTGCGCAATCTGCGGGGGCTGGAGTTCGCCCGCTCCCTGCCGGAATGGAACGGGAAGGAAACTTACCTTCAGGGAGGCAGCCACGGCGCCTTCCAGACGATGGCGGTGGCGGCTCTTTCCGACGGGATCACCGGCTGTGAAATCGGTATTCCGTGGCTCTGCGACCTCGGCGGCGTCGAAGTCGGGCGGCTGCGCGGCTGGCGGCCGGATTACGCTCCCGGCCTCGGCTACTACGATACGGTGAATTTCGCGTCGCGGGTCAGTTGTCCGGTCACGATCACACATGCGGGCCTCTCGGACTGGATTTGTCCTCCCTCGGGTGTCTGGGTACTTTTCAACAACCTGAAAGGCAAGGCCTCCATGACCATGTATCAGGGGCTGGACCACGCTTGGTATCCCGGCTACAGCCACGACACGGCTTCCCGCCACACCTATACGAAATAACGAAAGGGTTCCAACCAGATGAAAAACACTCTCCTCCTTGCCGGTGCCGGCCTGATGTGCGGTCTGGCGGTCAATGCAGCCGCCCCGGCGCCGGAGCTTCCCTGCCGCTGGGAGCGTCTCAATCTCGACGGCGGCGGCTATATCGGCAGGATCGTGACCGATCCGAACCGTGCGGGCCGGGTTTACTGCCTTTCCGACAAGGGCGGCATTCACCGCAGCGACGACGGCGGGAAAAGCTGGGTTATGAAGAATCGCGGCTTTTTCCGGGAGACCCACTACGGTGTCTCCGACCTGGTGATCGACCCGAAAAATCCGGACCGGCTCGTGGCGGCGGTCGGCAATGCTCCCTGGGCGTGGAAATTCTGGTATCCCGGCGCCGTGATGGTCAGCAGCGACGGCGGTGAAAGCTGGAAAGAACGGAAAATTCTGGGCTTTCCCGGCGAAGGTGAACCCGGCAAAGGCTGGGGCAACCGGCTCAATTTCGCGTCGGACGGCACGCTCTATGCGGCGACCTTCCATCAGGGGCTTTGGAAAAGCTCCGATGCGGGCGACAACTGGGAGTTCGTGGGATTGGGAGACAAATTCCTGACCAACGTGCTGACCGACCCGGACGATGCGAATCGCCTTCTCGTTTCGGCACGGGAACTGCCGCTGGACTCCAACCGCAGCGGCGGTCTTTACGAGAGCCGCGACGGCGGAAAGAGCTGGAACCGCCTGCTGGAACAGAGTGTGACCAGCCTGGATCGTGCCGTCTATCGGGCGGATTGGCTGCTGGCCAACTGCGGAAAGGAAGGAATCCTCTTTTCCGAAGACCGCGGCAGAAACTGGCGCGCTCTTCCCGTGCGGCAGGAGATGACCCGTTTTCATCAGGTGAAATTCCAGCCGGGCCGCGAACCGCGCATCTGGGCGACTGTACCGGGCGAGGGTGCGCATCTCTATTATACGGACGACTTCGGAAAAAGCTGGATACAGCCCGCCGCAGATTTCAAACAGGCGCTCCGGTATCCGAGTGACTGGTATATGGCCGCCCGGAAATGGACGCGCTTCAGCGCCCTGAACGGCGTCTACGAGATCACGTTCGACCCTGCGGATCCCGACCGGATTTTCGTCGGCGATTTTTTCACGGTATGGCGCAGCGACGACGGAGGCCGGCATTTCACTGCCTGTCCGCACGGCATCAATACTTTGTGCGTGTATCAGGTCGTCGTCGATCCCGTTGACGCGCAGACCATTTATGTGAATACCGCCGACCTCGGGCTGTTCAAGAGCACCGACGGCGGCCGGACCTTCAGCTGGCCTTTCCGGGATGACAAGAAGACCGGAGACATGCTGATCAACGAGACCAGCCGGCTGCTGATCGCCGGCAGCGATCACCGCAAGCTGGCGCTGACCATGACCATCGACTGGCAGAACCCGACCGTGAACGGCTTTTACGTCAGCGCCGACGGCGGCAGGCATTGGCAGGAGAAGTCCTCCGGGATTCCCCGGCAGGACAGCTTCCTGACCGGACTGGTTTCGCTTTCCAGAGACAATTCGGAACTGCTCGCCGCCTGCGGCGGCAACGCGAAGACTTCCGGAAACGTCTATTACACCCGGAACGGCGGCGGCAGCTGGGAGGTTTTCGCCCCCGGCCTGCCGCAGGGCAGACTCTTCGGCGACAACTGGTCGAAAATGCCGAATTTGGCGACCGACGGCGTCAATATCTATACGGCGACTGACCAGGGGATATTTCATTGCGACCGCCGGGAGAGGCAATGGCGCCGGATCGGGACGGACGCCTTCAAGGGCCTTGCCGTCCGCACGATCGAAGCGATTCCCGCCGCTCCGGATTCGCTCTGGGTGGGAACCGACAACGGTCTTTTCGTCAGCCGCGACGCGGGGAAGAGTTTCACCAGAGCCTCGCAGCCGGGCATGGAAATGTGTCAGGGGATCGCGGTGGACCCGAAGAATTCCAGCCGCTGGTTCGTCGCGGTGGCCGCTCCGTGGTGGACGAGCCATAAGAATATTCCGGGTATTTACCTGACCGTTGACGGCGGTGTGAACTACCGGCGGCTGTCCGATATGCCGGGTGAAGGGATGGCGTGGCGCCTGACGCTCGATCCGCACGACGGCAACCGGCTTTATGTCGGCACGAACGGCATCGGCGCGTGGCGGGCGGTCATTGCGGAAAACGGCTCCCCGGACACGGCAGAGTGAAAATGTCGATCAAACGGAACCTCTTTCTTCTCACGGTGATGACGGCAGTCTGCTGCGGCCTTTCCGGTTGCGCGGCAGGGGAGTGCATTCCGATGGCGGGAGTGCCGTATTGCGACGGCGAAATCCGCAACGGCAGTTTCCGCAGCGGCGTGACGCTGCGCGCGGCGGGAAGGGAGGTCTCGGACGCGGTCTGCGTCGATTCCTACGGAAGCCTGGTCTACGATCTCGGCGGTATGGCGGACTCCTTTTCCGCCGAGGCGGGGATCGATGAAGAAGCATACCGGGATGAAGTCCGGCTGGATATCATCGTGGACCGGAAGCTGAAAGAGAGCATCCGCTTCACCCGTGAAGCGCCGCGCCGGCGGATTTCCGTTCCGCTGGCCGGGGCGCGGCAATTGGAGCTTTCCGTACAGTACGGGCCGGACTACAGGGCGCAGACGCTGTGTTTCGCCGATGCGTATTTCCGGGTGCGTGACCGGGCGGCGTTTCAGGAGCATCTGGTCCGCTGCCGCAACCGGGCCGATATGGTGCGCGAGCTGCCGCCGGGGCCGTTGCCGCCGCTTCCGGCATGGAAAGAGGTCAAAGTCGAACCGTTCGTCTGGCGGGAGCGTCCTGCTCTCCGGATCGGCAACGGGGTGCTTGAATACGAGATCGTGCCCTCGTTCGGCGGCAGGCTGGTCGGTTTCCGGCGGGCCGGCGGGGAGAATGTTCTCGAGCAGCCCCGGCATCCGCTGCCGGCGGATCTGCGGCGCGGGCGCAGTTATTACCGGCAGCACACCCGCTTCGCCCGTTCGGAACCGGCATGGTACTTCCTGCCCGGCGAAGACCTGCATCTGTTCGGGCCGTATGAACTCCGCTTCGGCGAGGAGGGCGAGTGCATCCTGACCTCGCGCCCGAGCCTCTTCCTCCTGCTGCGGACGGAATACCGGTTCCGCCTGCGGCCGGGCGGCGACCGGCTGGAAGTGACGACCATTCTGCACAACCTCGGGGATTTCTCCCGGCCGTGCGGCATCTGGAGCGTTGCGGTCCTGCCGACGGAAAGCATCGATAAACTGGAGCTGCCCGGTTCCACCCGGCACTCCGACGCTCCGGCGGAAGCGGCGCAGTATTGGATAAACGACGGAAACTCCGCTTTTCTGCGGGTTGCCGATATCCCGTTTGACCGGCTGGAGAGCGTGGAACGCAAAAGTCCGGGACCGCGGCAGACCATCCGGGCCCGCCTGGCTTCAGGCGAACTACTCACGATGGAGGTTCCGCCGGGCGGGCCGGAAGCGGAGTTCCCGAGCCATGTTTATGTAGCGCGGCAGTTTACCGAACTGGAGTTTCATTCTCCGATTGCAGAACTCAGGGAAAATGGGAAAATCATGATGCGGGAATTCTGGACGCTGCGGGTACCGGACGGAGAAGCAAAGGCGGCCAAAACAGGAAACAGACCATAGTATTCGGATTCTTCGGATTCCGTTAATTCAAAATTCACATCCGCCAAGGAAGGAAAGACAGTATGAAAAGAATTTTCACTCTTATTGAATTGCTCGTCGTGTTGGCGATCATCGCCATTCTGGCCTCCATGCTGTTGCCTGCGCTGAACAAGTCCCGGGGAAAAGCGAATATAACCTCCTGCATCTCGCAGTTGAAGCAGCTGATGACCGCGAATATTCTTTATGCTAACTCCAATGATGATTATTGTGCCGGTTATAAACAGAATGTGGACAACATTTATCTCGGCTATGAGGTCAGTTATCAACTGCTTGTCGCAGGGGGACAGGATCACCAACCGGCTCTTTTTCACTGTCCCGCCGATAATGAATACTGGAAATCCTTAAAAGACAATTTTAATGGCCTGCTTTCAACGAGCTACGTATGGGGAAAAGCCGATTGGAAATGGAACGGAGCCGGTATGTCGCAATTTCCGACTGTCGTGAAGATCTCATCGGTTCGGGAGCCGTCCAAATATTTTCTGATGGCTGACCGTGGAGCAGAGCAGGCGAATCCCGGCAAGGCTCTTTCTGCCCTGGGACACTATCTGTCCTATAACGTGGGATTTCTGGATGGCCATGTCGCGAATTTCAGATTTGTTTCCGACTGTGACTGGAAAAGCCGCAAGGATTACTGAATTTCACCGGAAAACATATTCTCTGGTGAATAAAACAAGGAAAAGCATGAAAAGAACTCTCTTTACATTGATTGAACTTCTCGTTGTGATTGCAATCATCGCGATCCTCGCGGCCATGCTGCTGCCGGCGCTCAACAAAGCCCGGAGTGCGGCCAAAACCAACAACTGCATCGGCAATCTCAAGCAGATCGGCCTCGGGATTGCCATGTACTGCGGCGACTATAACGACCGGCTGCCTCCGACCGCTTATTCGCTGGGACGGTGGCCCGGCAACCCCAACCAATATGAGACCGACAAAAACGCCGCCGGACTGATGCTTGTCGCCAAAACAGGTTATCTGGGGAGCGCCGCAGGCAGTTCACTGATACCGGAAGCAGACGGTTCCGACCGGCCCGCGGTCCTTCAGTGTCCGGCTTTCCCCGAAGCTTTTTCCAAAGACAACGCGGGGCGGATTCATTATGACTACTGCCGCGACAGTTATTCCGACGGAATGGGGGCTTTTGTCTTCAAGCGGCTTCCTGCCTACCCAAAATGCCGCCGTCAGGTGCTGGTATACGGATGTTGTTCCGGGACGATCATGAACTACGATCCGGATCACCATTCCGGCTTCAGCACCATGGTCCGGGCAGACGGTTCCGCGGCCAAATACGCCCGGAGGGAGGTCTGGAAGGGCGAAGCGTGGTATCCCTTCTGGAGTCCGATGGGGAGCGTCCTCGAATACGTGGACTCCTTGTAAGCGGCCGGTTCCGCCCAATACGAATCTGTACGATAATACGGCAGCAGAAAAATATGCCGGGAAAAGCATCACCGATCCATGAAGAAAACGATCACCATATCACAATTGTTTCCTGCGGAGGTTTCCGCGTGGGATGAAGACGAAAAAGAGCGCCGGGCCGCCGCCGGGCGCGAAGTGCTGGAACGGATCAGGCGCGCCGGGCGGAACGGTTCCGGCACGGTCCGCATTCCGCCCGGCGACTACCGTTTTCCGGGCCGGGAGGGAATATTGCTGGAAAACCTGCGGGACATCTCTCTGGAAGCGGAGGGCGCGACCTTCTGGTTTTCCTCCGAAGTCACGGCGGGCGTACATTTCCGCAACTGCCGCAACGTCCGGCTTTCCGGCCTCGCCCTCGACATGGAGGAGTTGCCGTTTCTGCAGGGAACTCTGCTTGACGTCGGAGATGTTCGGCTGGTGATCCGGCTGGAGGAGTACTTTGTCCGCCGTTTTCACGGACAGCGGGATCAGGATCACTTCCGGCTGATGTTTCTCGATGCGGCGGGCGAGCATGAGATCGACAATCTCGACTTCATTGTTCCTCGGGAAACACTCTCTTTCGACGCGGCGGGCAATCTGCTGGTTCCGGTATCGGAACCGGTCGCCCGCCACTGGCGCTACCAGCTGCGGGTGCCCCGTCCCGGCGACCGTATCGTGCTGGGAATGCGCCATGAAGGCGGCATGCTGCTGGTCGACGGCTGCGAAACCATGTGCTTCGAGGCGGTCACGGTCTACGCTTCGCCCTGCTTCGCGTTTTACGAGAGCGGCCACGGCGGGGGAGGCAACACTTACCGCCGCTGCCGGCTGATCCGCCGTCCGGGGACGGACCGGCTGCTGGCCTCCGCCGCCGACTGTTTCCACTCGATGAACCAGCGGCGCGGACCGCTGATCGAACAGTGCGAATTTTCCTGGGCGATGGATGATCTCGTGAACATCCACGGTTATTTTCATGTGGCGGTGGAACAGCTCGCCGAAGATGAACTGCTGATCGTCACCCCTTTCGGCACCGGTCTGCGGCCCGGTACGGAACTGACTTTTTTCTCCGCCCCCTATGGACGGGAGAAATTCCGGGCCGCGGTCGCCTCCCGGCTGGAGATCGCCGGGAGCGAACAGGAGGGATTGCGGCGGGTCAGGGAACTTTACGGCCGGAGATTCGGGATGGTCCTTCAGAATTTCCCCGGCGGCTCTTTGTGCCGGATCCGGTTCGACCGGCCGCTGGATACGGAACCGGGCGACTTCGCGTGCGACTATGACAGCTGCGGCTCCGGCGCAGTGCTGCGCGATAACGATCTTCACGACTGCCATGTGCGCGGAATCCTGCTGAAAGCCGCCGACTGCCGGATCGAGAACAACCGGATTTCACGCACGGCCCTCAACGGAATCATCCTGAAGCCGGAGTTCTTCTGGCTGGAGGGTCCGATGCCCCGGAATATCGTGATTCAGGGCAATACCCTGACGGACTGCGCTTTCGGGCATACCGCCCTTGCGGCGATTCTGGTCATGTGCGGCTGCTGTGCGCCGCCCGCAGACCGGATCACGCCGGTCGTCAATGCGGAGAATATCACCATTTCAGGCAATGAAATCCGCAACTGCAACGCTGGTTCGGGAATCGCCGTTTTCAACAGTCGGCATCCCCGGGTTTCGAACAACCGGATCTTCCATCCCTTTTCCAATCCCGCCGCCATCGGCCGGCTGGATGTCAGCAGCCGGCTCGATTTTTCCGGAAAGGAGTTGTCCGGGGAGGAGATTTCCCGGCTGCGGGAGTCATACAGTGCGATTCTGTTTCTCGGCAGTGACGCCATCGAGTGCCGGCACAACAGCCTGACCGATCCCGGACGGCGCTGCCGGATGATCGTATACGCCGGGCCCGGCTGTTCCGGCTGCGGAGAACAGACCGATGCGGCAGCAGACCGTGGCCTTTGAGTTTTTAAGGCTATGCGTCATGAAAATAAAGCGCTTCCGGGGGGCAGGGCCGTCCGGTTCCGGCGGAAGAGGGCGCAAAGTGCCTGAATCCTGCCGCCTGCGGTTGAAAAGGCGGCGTCATCGTGACTTTTCGCTCCACGGAACTTTCCTCGCTTTCCTGAATTCAGAGCTTGTGATGACTGTACGGTGAAGCATCTGAACTGCACGGAACTCACTCCAAGGTTGTCCGGCGCACTTCCGGCCGGGCAGACACGAAAAAAACCGCTCGGACTTTTCCTGAGCGGCTTTAAACTTCAAAAAACAGTGAAGCTGGTGTGAACTGACCAATTCCATATTCTGAGCTTGAAATATGGTCTGACACGTTCTCTTTCAAGAAGCCGTTCTCCAATTTAGCTTTTTGATCCCCGAACGCTTCAACCTGCCTGAAAAGGCACCTTTCGGCACTTTCGAGTCTCCAAACGGTACTGTTTGACGCCTCGTTTTCGATACCGTTTCAGGGGTTTTTCCTGCATGAGACTCCCAGTTTGTCCATCAAGAGCGAAAATAGGAAGAAAATTTCAAAATTCCCCCTTTCAACAGCATCGCAATCAAGTATCAACGGTACCGATGTGGCACCCTGTCTATAATGAACCCGGCACATGTTATGGTGCCGTTTTACTATAATGTTGTCCCACTGGTCCGGCCGAATATAGTTGCCTAATTTGGACTTATGAACGAGAATCCAAGGAGAAATATAAACAGGTTTCAGCCGTTCCAAAGAGTTTACCAGCTCCGAAGAAACGGAAGTTTGTGAAAGCTTGCCGAGGGAGATGAAACTATCAAACACTATAATACACGATCCCGAGTATATCTAAAATTGAGAATCGCTATTGTTCTTCCATGGTTTTGCATCAATTTCCTTTAGAAAATAATGAAAGTCCGGGATATCCGCAGGAATCTCATCTTGTAACATTTGAGCAGCCAAGGTTGTCTTGCCGCTATATATAGTAAACGGGAACCTTAGTTGTCTTTGCCTATAGCTGTTAATATAGACGGAGGGGAAGGTGGCAGGATAGCTCAGTCGGCAGAGCAAAAAGAGCTTGACTTTGGTGAAAGAGGGCGATACCTTATCGATACTTTATCGAAGCGGAGGGACGGTATTTCCTCATCGTATCCGGATCTGCTCGATCCATCGTTCGGGAGCTGTTTGAGGGGGGGAATCCCCGAAAGAAGGCAAAAAGAATGGTGGCCGGACCCAGAATCGAACTGGGGACACGGGGATTTTCAGTCCCCTGCTCTACCGACTGAGCTATCCTGCCACCTTAAAACGTCAGCACTTATCGTTCTGACATTTTATAATAAACACCGATTTTTGAAAAAGTCAAATCATTTTTGAAGAGATTTTTCACTTTTTTCACTTCGCCGCTTTCGCTTTCAGGGGAGCTTCAAGAACGGTGAAGGCCGCGTCCGCAATCGCCGCCATGCCGCGGTCACCCGGATGCCAGTTGACGCCGCCGTTCGTGAAATGTCCTTCGCTGCCGGCTTTGTTCTCCGGATTGGCTGCCAGCGGCGCCAGATCAACCGCCAATGCGTTGTTCTCCTTCGCTGCCGCCTGAATCATTTCATTCAGCTTGCCGCCGCCCCAGTTGGTCAGGCAGACGATAATCGGGTCGCGGTCTCCGCGGAGATCCCTGATCATCTGCGCATAGTTGTTCTGGAACTCCTCGGCATTCTGTTTGCCGCGGTAGTTGTCCGAAATCTGAATCACAATGACATCCGCATCGTTGCCCGACAGATGTTCCCAGCCTTTCATCTGCTTTTCATTGCTCAGATTGGCCAGCTGCAGTTCCGGCGCTTTCGCCTGGCCGACCGCATCGCTGATTTTCTTATGGAGCAAATGGGCGTAATCCTTATCACGGCTGGTCGCCGCCATGCCCCAGTCGGAGTTCCAGCCGAGCTGCGGCGCCGCTCCGTGCCGCATGATGCTGTTGCCGATGATCATGACCTTTTTGATCTCCTGCGCCTGCACTCCGGCGAGCATCAGTGCGGAACAGACGAACAATAAACCCTTTTTCCACATTTTCCACCTCCCGATTGGTTATTTGACGAGCGATTCCAGAATCGCTTCGGCTATTTTCCGCATGCCCCGGTCGCCCGGCATATCGCCGAGCTTCGGGAATTTCCCTTCCGCGGCGGCGTGGTTGGCCGGATCGGCGTAAATCTCCCGCAGCGAAACATAAATCGCGTTCCGGTTCTCCGCCGCCTTGCGGATGACCGGTTCGAGCTGTATGTTTTTCCACGGCCCGACACAAACCACGGTCTTCCGGCCGTTTTCGCAAAGTTCGTCGATCATCTGCTCGTAAGCCCCCTGATACTCTTCGAGCGAAACGCCGCCCTGATAGTTCTCGCTGAGCTGGATCACGATCAGGTCCGCGCTGCACGGGATCAGGTGGACCCAGCCGGTCATTGTATCCTGGTACATGATGCTGTCCACCGTCAGCTTGAGCTCCGGCGAATTTTTGCGGAGCTCCGCGCCGAGGCGGTGTACGTAATCGTTCTCCTTCGCCGTCGCCGCCATTCCCCAGTTGTGGTTCCAGCCCTGCGCCGGAATCGGCGCGCACAAGCTGATCGCATCCCCGATCACCAGCATCTCCTTATATTGCGGCGCGCTCGCGCAGCCTGCCAGAACCAGCGCCAGAAGCGCCCCTGCAACCAATGTTTTCATCGTTGGACTCCGTATCGATAAAATTGAAGATAACCAGTTAACTATACTGCGGACTCATTTTTTTGCAAATTCGGTTTTCGGAAATCTTTCAAATTTCTCTCCCCGGATTTGAGAATCGCCGGGATGAGATTCACGGTAAGGCGAACGGAGAAAATCAAAACAGTCCGATCACCGGCAGATATCCGGTAAGACATCTTGCTTTTCCGTTGCCGGCCGTTCCGCCGGAGGTTCTGGAATTTCGCGCAGACCGATATGCGGCGGCTCCGGTTATCGGAGCCGATTCCGGCCGATTCCGGCAAATAAAACCCTTTGCCGCTTGCAAAAACGCCGAAGACGGGTATTTTATCCGGAAAGCTGATTCGATTCATGATTCATCCTGTTGCCGGATATGCGCGGCGACAACAACCGCAGTTCCTGTTTGCACCTATGATTCTCGCGCTCGATTTTGAAACGGCCAACGGCGATGCCGGCAGCATCTGTTCGGTCGGCATCGCTTCGCTCGGCGGCGGCGGTGAGATCGAACGCGAGGAGATCCTGATCCGTCCGCATGACTCCTGCAGCCGTTTCAGCTGTTTCAACGTCATGATTCACGGCATCCGGCCGGATATGGTGCGCAACGCTCCGGAGTGGAGTGACATCTGGCCGCGAATCGCCGGCCGGTTCGCCGGAAATGTCGTCGCGGCGCACAATGCCGCCTTCGACATCGGCGCTTTCCGGCGCGTCATGGAGCTGTATGAACTGCCGCTGCCGGAGTTTCCGTACTTCTGCACCTGCAAACTCGCGCGCCGCCTCTGGCCCGGACTCGAGAATCATCGGCTCAACACGCTTTGCGACTACCTCGGGTTCCGGTTTGAACACCATCAGGCCGGAGAGGACGCGGCCGCCGCCGCTTTCATCGTCCGCAGGATGCTCGAAGCGACCGGCGCAGCCGACTGGCGGGAACTGCTGGAGAAGCTGCGGATCAACCCGGGGCTCGTTTCGCCCCGGGGCTGCGTCGGCTGCCGGGTCGTTCCGAAGGGGAAATCGCGGTGAAAGAGATCGTCATCTATACAGACGGGGCCTGCAAGGGAAATCCCGGTCCCGGCGGATGGGGCGCAATTCTCGAATATGGAGTTCACCGCAGGGAATTGTGCGGCGGCTTCGCGCCGACCACGAATAACCGCATGGAACTCTATGCCGCAATTGCGGCGCTCGACGCACTGCGCGAACCGTGCCGGGTGACGCTTTACTCCGATTCGAGCTATCTGGTCAACGCCGTGGCGAAAGGGTGGCTGGCGCGCTGGTGCCGGAACAACTGGCGCAGGGCGGACAGGCAGCCGGTCGCCAATGCCGATCTCTGGCGGCGGCTGCAGGAGCTGCTCGGAATTCATCTGGTAACTCCGGTCTGGGTCAAGGGACACGCCGACAACGCCGGCAATGCGCGCTGTGACGAACTCGCCTCCGGAGCCGCGCTCCGGCCCGGCCTGCCGCCGGATACGGGCTTTGCTGCCGCAGAATGATTATTTGTCACATCAAATTGACAATTTAACGCATTTATAATTCGGCCCGGGCGTATATATTACATCATAATTCTTTCAACAGGGCATTTACGAAGGAGATATTTGTCATGAGCCGGAAATCCCCGCTTCGCTACCCCGCCGTGCCGCTGGTCGTTCACGATCCTTACTTCAGCATCTGGTCGTTCGACGATACGCTGAACGGCCATTGGCACCACCACTGGACCGGCAGCAGCATCGGTCTGGGGGGCCTGATCCGGATCGACGGAAAAACGTTCACCTGGAGCGGCGGGGAGCAGGTCGCCCCGCTTCTGCCGCAAACCTCATGCCGGGTGCTGCCGACCCGGACCGTCTACACCTTCGAAGGGGAGGGAATCCGTCTCACGGTCACCTTCCTGACCCCGGCGCTGCCGCATCGGCTCGAGGTGCTGTCCCGGCCGCTCACCTATCTGGTCTTTCGCGTCGATTCGACCGACGGCCGCGCGCACAGCTGCGAAGTCTATTTCGACTGCGGCGGCGAACCCTGCGTGGACCGGCCCGGCGACCAGGTCGTCTGGAGCCGCTACCATCACAATGCGTTCGAGCTTCTGAGTTTCGGGGCGGCGAACCAGCAGCCGCTCCTGCGCAGCGGCGACGATCTCCGCATCGACTGGGGACATTTCTATCTCGGAGCGCCGCATCGGTTCGGGGCGCAGACCGCAATCGACGAGAACCGGATTCTCCGCGGCCGGTTCGCGGCCGAGGGCAAGCTGCCTGATTCCGACAACCTCGACATGCCGCAGCGGGCCAACCAGAACTGGATTGCGCTGGCGCTGGCGCTTCCGCTGGCCGTTCCGGCCGCCGGCTCCGCCGAAGCGTGGGCTGTCCTGGCCTACGACGACGTGCTGTCGATCGAATACCTGCACCGGCGGCTGCCGGCCTACTGGCGCTGCAAGGTTTCGAGCTTCAGTGAACTGCTGACCCTTGCGGCCGACGAGTTCGATGCGCTTCGCCGGGAGTGCGAAGCGTATGATGAAATGCTGATGGCCGATGCCGAACGGGCGGGCGGCAGCGAGTACGCCGAAATCTGCGCGCTTTCGTTCCGGCAGTCGATCGCGGCGCACAAGCTTGTCGCCGACATAGACGGTACGCCGCTCTTTTTCTCGAAGGAGAATTTTTCAAACGGCTGCATTGCGACGGTCGACGTGACCTACCCCTCGGCGCCGCTCTATCTGCTGACTGCTCCGGCGCTGCTGAAGGGGATGCTGATTCCGATCCTCGACTATGCGGAGACCGGCCGCTGGAAGTTCCCGTTTGCGCCGCACGATCTCGGCACTTATCCGCTCGCGAACGGCCAGGTCTACGGCGGCGGCGAGCGCACGGATGACAATCAGATGCCGGTCGAGGAGTGCGGCAACATGCTGCTGCTCGCCGGCGCGCTGGTCGAATTCGGAGGCGATCTCGATTTTGCGAGGCGCTACCGGGAGACCCTGAAGCTCTGGGCCGACTATCTGCTGGACAAGGGGTACGATCCCGAGAACCAGCTCTGCACCGACGACTTCGCCGGCCACCTCGCTCACAATACGAATCTGTCGCTGAAGGCGATCCTCGCACTCGGCGCCTGGGCGGCGGTCGAGAAGAAGCTCGGGAACGCGGCGGAGTCGAAGAAGTACCGCGCCGCCGCCGAGGAGGCCGCGAAACGCTGGAAAAACGACGCTTGCGACGAGTCCGGCTTCTACCGCCTCGCCTTCGACCGCCCCGGCAGCTGGAGCCAGAAATACAACCTCGTCTGGGACCGGCTGCTCGGACTCGGACTTTTCCCGGCCGACATTGCCGAAACCGAAATGGCGCACTACCGGAAAATCCAGACCCGCTACGGCCTGCCGCTCGACAGCCGCAGGAGCTACACGAAATTCGACTGGATCGTCTGGTGCGCGGTGCTGACCGGGAAACGCGACGACTTCGAAGCGCTGGTCGCCCCGCTTTACACCTGGCTCGACGAAACGCCGACCCGCGTACCGCTCTGCGACTGGTATGAGACGGAAGACGGCAGGCAGGTCGGTTTCCAGGCGCGTTCGGTGGTCGGCGGCGTCTTCATCGGAATGCTGGCCGACCCGGAGCTCCGGAAGAAATATCTGGCGCTCTGCCGGTAAGAGCATCGGGAAATTCTGATGCAACGCCGTCCGCAGCTCTCCCGGATGAGAGTTTCGGGGAACGTTTCGCCTTCAGAGCGGGCGGGGTCCCCGCGGCCTGAGGTTCCGCACTTTGGGAATCCGTCAGGACCGGACGGCCCTGGACCCGTGGACGGCAGGCAGTCTGTTCCTGCATAAACTTGCACACAGCATAATTTCCCGAAAAAAGTGGAGGAGCGGAATGCTCTTCCGCTTTCTTTTTCGCCGGTTTTGCGCTATATTCTCTGCCATGACTTATCTGTTTCAAAATCGGCGGAATTTTCAACTGCTGGCGGCTTTGCTGGTCATATTCGGCGCCACGCTCCGGGTTCCGGGGCTCGGCCGCGCGCTCGAATACGACGAGGTCTGGACGCTTGAGCATTATGTTTCGGCACCGCTCTCCGTCATCTTCACGGATCTCGCCGTGCCGAATAACCACCTGCTGCATTCGCTGCTGGCCAAACTCTCGATCAGCGTGTTCGGCGCCGGAGTGATCACGCTGCGGCTCCCGGCATTCCTGGCCGGAATCGCCGTGCTGCTGCTCTCGATTCCGGTCACGCTGCGGCTGACCCGCAGCCGGGGCGTGTCGCTGCTTGTGCTGGCCATGCTCGCGCTCAACATCCCGACGCTGCTTTACGCGCAGTCGGCGCGCGGCTACGAAATCCAGTTCGCGCTGCTGCTCGCATTCGCCTGGGGGCTCCTCTCCCTGACCGATGCGCACGGCCGGAAGAGCCCGTGGCCCGCTGTGTTCGGCAGCGCGGCGGCGGCCGTCGGCGTGGTCCTGACACTGCCGACCTCGGTGCTGTTTCTGATTCCGCCGCTCGCCTTTCTGGTCTGGAAGGAGCGGCGCAACCGGGCGGCGTGGACCGCCGCACTCCTGCCGGCCCTCTTCTGCGCAGTCTGGTATCCGCTGAACTGCGCCGCGTTCCGCGCCGGCCAGGTGTTCGGGGAAACGTTTGCGACGCCGGGCGATTTTTTCGCCTTCGCCGCTTCGGTGCTCTGGGGACTGGCCGGCTGGATGCTGATTCCGCTCCTGCCGGGCTGTTTCAACCGGCGGCGGCTCGCGCTCCTGCCGCTGCTCGGAAGCATCATCCTGTTTCCACTGCTGGCGGCGCTGCTGACGCGCGGCGGCGGAGTCCGCGTCTATCTGCCGCTCGTCTACCCGCTTTCGCTGCTCGCGGCATTCGGCATCGCACTTCTCTGCCGCCGGTTCCGCCGCCGGGCCGGAAAAGCCGCGGTCGTTCTCGGCGCCGGGCTCCTGCTCTGCCTGAATGCGCATCAGAGCTATGAAGCGATGCGCGAGCCGGATCTCGCCGAGGTGTTCGCCCAGGCGAAGGAGCTGCCGCCGAATATTCTGCCGGTCTACCGCGGCAATGAAGCGGTCGCCGCCGAGTGGAACAACCGCCCGGCCATCACGCACGATCAGATCGAACGGATCCGCTATCGCGGGCGCAATCCGCGCTGCCTGCTTCAACTGGGGGAGCGGAACGGGTTGTCGGGACTCACCGAAGAGGGGCAGGAGGTTCTGCTTCCCCTCGGGGAGCCCGCCGAAACGGTAAAGCTCGAACGCTGCACGGGGCGGCTCTATCCGCTGACACCGCTGCGGAAGGCTCCCGAAGCCGGCAGCGTCGTCGTCGCCATCCTGCCGCCGCAGAGCGAATCGCGGCTGAGGATCAACGGGAGTGCGCTGCGCGCTTTGTGGCCGCGCCGGATCATGCTGAATCAGCCGATCCTCGCGCCGGTCGCGGACGCTTCCGGAACCAAACTGATCGCCCGGATTTTCGCCGTGCCGGCCGGCGATCTCACGCCGGCCGACTGGGAAAAGGCGCTTGCGCTGCGGAGCACGGAGATGCAGTTCTATTTCTGCAGATGATGGTAGTCGCAGAGGTCGCCGAGCCAGCGGTTCAGCGTCTTCCAGTAGTCGGGCCGGCATTCGGGCAGCGCCGAACATTCGACGCCGGCGGCCACGAGATTTTCGAGGAAATCGCTCTCCCTCTCGCTCTGCACTTCCGGCAGCATGCCGTTCTCATAAAGGTAGGTCGCACGGATGACGACCGCACACTGTTCCATGGTCCACCGCTCCGGCGCATCGGCCGGGCGGGAGAGCTGGTCGAGAATGCAGCGCAGCGCATCGTAGGTCAGCGGCTGCGGCACCGCCGGAACCGCATTCTTCAACAGAAAGCTGCCGATCCGGCCCGCGAGCTGGAAGTGCTTCGGATTGTCCGCCAGCGCATCGAATGCGGCGGCGAGTTCGAGCTGCTTCGCGGTGAAGAGATCGCTCGCGCCCTCCTCGTTGAATTCGACCTCAAGCTCGCGGAACAGGTCCGCCGCCGGGAACTTCTTCTCCGACAGCTTCTGCGCGCCGTTGGCGACCAGATTCAACCGCCCGTAATCGGGGCTGAGTCCGGAAAGCAGCAGCGCCGCTTCCTTGTACGGCTGCTTGGCGAGCACGATCATCTGGGTCGAAATCATACCGGTCAATCCAGCTGTTTCTTGAGCTCGGCGACGACGAGCTGCGGGTTCGCCTTGCCCTTCGAAAGCTTCATCACCTGCCCGACCAGGAACTGCAGCACCTTCGCATTGCCGCTCCTGTACTGCTCGACCTGCGCCGGATTCGCGGCGACGGCCTGCGCGACGACCTCGGCAATCGCGCCGGAGTCGCTGACCTGCACAAGCCCCTTCTTCTTCACGATTTCGGAGGCCTTCCTGCCGGTTTCGAACATCTCCGGAAACACCTCTTTCGCGATCTTGCCGTTGATGGTTTTCTGCTCGATGAGATCGACAAGCTCCGCCAGGTTCTCCGGCGTGACGCGGCATTCGTCGATCGGGCACTTCGCCTCGCCGAGCATGCGCAGCAACTCGCTGCCGATCCAGTTCGCAACGAGCTTGGGCGACTTCGACGCCTTCGCCGCGCGGTCGAACCAGGCGGCGAGCGCACGGTCCTGCGTCATGATTCCGGCGTCGTATTCCGTGAGGCCGTAGTCGCGGAGGAACCGTTCGCGCATCGCGGCGGGCAGCTCGGGCAACTCCGCCCGGATCGCCTCGATTTCGGCGTCGGTGAAGGTGACAGGCATCAGGTCCGGGTCCGGAAAATAGCGGTAGTCGTGCGCCTGCTCCTTTGTACGCATGAGATAGCTTTCGCCGGAGTCGTCGTTCCAGCCGCGCGTCTCCTGCCGCAGCGTCTCGCCGCGGTCGAGCAGTTCGGCCTGCCGCCAGATCTCATATTCGATGGCGCGGTGCGCGGCGCGGAAGCTGTTCATGTTCTTGAGCTCGATCTTCGTGCCGAACTCCTTCTGCCCGGCGGGACGCAGCGAAATATTCACGTCGCAGCGCATCTGTCCCTTTTCCATATCGCAGTCGCTGATTCCGCCGTACTGCATGATCTCCTTGATTCCGGCGAGATAGGCGTACGCTTCGTCGGCGCTGCGCATGTCGGGCTCGCTGACAACCTCGAGCAGCGGCACGCCGGAACGGTTGTAATCAGCGCCGGACGCGCTGCCCATATGGTTCAGTTTGGCCGGGTCCTCCTCAAGATGGATGCGGGTGATGCCGATGACCTTTTCCGGCAGCGGCTCGCCGGAGAAGCCGGTTCCTCCGATCCGGAGTTTGCCGCCCTTGCAGAACGGCAGGTCGAACTGGCTGATCTGGTAGTTCTTGACGAGGTCCGGGTAGAAGTAGCTCTTGCGGTCGAACTTGCTGAACTTTGCGATCTCGCACCCGGTCAGGAGTCCGGCCCGCACCGCCTTCAGGATCGCCTCGCGGTTCGGAACCGGCAGCGTGCCGGGATACCCGAGGCAGACCGGACAGGTCAGCGTGTTCGGCTCCGCTCCGTACCGGTTCGCACAGGAACAGAACATTTTGCTTTCGGTACGGACCTGGACGTGTATTTCAATGCCGATAACTGCTTCGTATTTCATGGTCTTTTCAGCTTAAAGGGTTGATGATTACTCTACTTAATGTAATGGAGAAGCCGCGCTTTGTCAATGGCGCCCGACGACTTTTCGATTGATTTCAGGCGATTCGAATGCTACCTTATGACGAAGCTAAAGAGAAGGAGCGATCCTGATGAAAGTATTGGTTACCGCCGGGCCGACGCGCGAGAAGATCGACGCGGTCCGGTTTCTGACGAACCGTTCGACCGGAAAAATGGGCTATGCGCTGGCTGAGGCCGCCCGCGATGCGGGGCACGAGGTCACGCTGGTTTCAGGGCCGGTTGCGCTCGCCGTTCCGCGCGGGATCACGCTGGTGCCGGTCGAGTCGGCGGCCGAAATGGCCGAGGCGGTGAAGGAGCGCGCGCCGCAGATGGCGCTCGTCATCATGTGCGCGGCCGTCGCGGATTACCGTCCGAAGCTGGTCGTCGCCGGGAAAATGAAGAAGCGGGAGGGCGATCTCGTGCTTGAGCTGGAACGCACCGAAGACATCCTGAAATCGCTCGGCCGGATGAAGCCGGACGGCCAGCTCCTCGTCGGCTTCGCCGCCGAAACCGACGACCTGCTGGCCAATGCCGCCGAAAAACTTGAAAAGAAAAATCTCGACTGGATCTGCGCCAACGATGTCGGCCGTTCCGACATCGGCTTCGGCAGCGATGAGAACTGTGTGACGCTGCTCGGGCGCGACGGCCGCCGCTACGGCATCGGTCCCGATACGAAACGCGCCGTGGCCGAAGCGATTCTCGAAATCGTCACTGACTCCGGGCAGTGAGTTTCAGAATCAGCTGCTCGAGCACGATCCGGCGGTCGCCGCCGCCGGAAACCAGGCTGCGGTTCGCGTTGCGGACCAGCTCGAGGTTGCGGACCAGTTCGGCATCGGTGAAGTTCGCGGCGCCTTCGCAGACTTTGAAGGCGCGGAACGGGTGCAGCTTCAGCAGCGGATTGTCCGGATACCTGTCGCGCAGCTCCTGCGGCAGCGAATCGAAGGTGCGCGCGTTGACCCGCGTGAGGTTCAGCTGCTGCATCGCAAGCTTGGTCTGAATCTGTTTCTGGAACTCGCCCGACAGTGCGGCCATGAGCCGCATCTCCGGCTCTCCCTGCGACAGCAGCGCATCGAGCAGCCGCATCGCGGCAGGGATGTTGCGCGCCGTGATCGCGCCGGTGAACTCCCAGCTGACCGTCTCTGGCGTCCGGCTGCAGACCGCCTGGCAGTCGGCCAGCGTGATGCAGGGCGCTTCCCCGACATAGCAGGCCAGCTTTTCGAGCTCGTTGCGCAGCAGCCCGGAGTCGCCCGAGAGCGTCTCGGCCAGATACGCGGCCGCATTGCCCTCGATCCCTTTTCCGAGCTCCTGGCAGACGGCGCGGATGCTCATGCGGCGGTCCTCCGCATAGCGGCGGTCGTTGGTTTTCGGCAGGTTCAGGACCTCAATCTCGATTTTCGCGCTCTTCAGCGCCTTGCCGAACTGCTTGCGCATGTCGAGGTTGAATCCGTCGGCCAGCACGGTCAGCTCCTCCGACAGCGGCGCGGTCAACAGCGACTGGACCTCGGTATAGACCGGAACCGGGTCCTTCGCATTGAAGACGTCGAAGTTCAGGAAGTGACGCAGCCAGACCAGTTTCGAGGCGCAGAGGAACGGCGGAGTGCGCATCGCTTCAAGGAAGCGGCGCGCGATTTCGTCCGGCTTGAGCGAGTCGCTGTCGCCGGGGATGATTTCGACGGCCGGATTCTCCTCGAGCGCTTCTCCGCCGAGTTCGATTGCGAGCGCCCGCGAACGCTCCTTGACCGCGAATTCATCGTCGCCTGTAATAACATAAAGTTTTCCCACGCTGCCGCTCCCGTTGATTTGCCGATTGCATAAGATAACCGTATCCCGGGCCGGTTTCAAGCCGGAACGGCACCGTAAACAGAAAAACGGCCGTCCTGCGACGGCCGTTTCCGCTCCGGATGCATCCGCCGGTTCAGAACCAGGGGCGCTGGCCGGCGATGTAGGTGCGGTAGAACTCCTCGTCGCTTTTGGTCAGGTAGAGGATTCCTTCGATCAGGCCGATCAGGCCGGAAATGCCGCACACGAAGAACAACACGAGCATGATAATTCCGGCTGTGGTGTATCCAAGATAAAATTTATGGATGCCCCAGCAACCGAGCAGAATGCCCAGAATTCCGGCGACGATTTTTTTGTTGTGGGCTTCTTCCAGCTGCTGAGGGGTCAACTGTTCCTGATCCATGATCCAGATTCCTTCGAATAAAGTTGAATAAACCGGGGGGAAATCTCGGCACAGGTCCGTTTTCCCGTTATTATTATACTATTCCCCCGCCGCAATACAAACGCATCGCATAAAAATTTACGCAATATTGAGAAAATGGGCGAAAATACCCGGCTCCGGCGCGGTTCGGATTGAAAAAAACGCTCCGGAGTGGTATGTTTTCCCGCATGCGTTATATCGATTTACATGTACACAGCCGTTCGTCGGACGGGAGCGACACGCCCGCCGCGCTCGCCGCGCTCGCCGCGGAATCCGGTCTCGCCGCCGTTGCGCTGACCGATCACGACACGGTCGGCGGCGTCCCGGAATTTCTCGAAGCGGCCCGGGCGTTTCCGCAGCTCGAAGCGATCGCCGGAGTCGAGATTTCGACCGCCTTCAGCAGCCGTGAGCTCCATATCGTCGGGCTGTTCGTCGACCATGCGAATCCGCAGCTCGGCGAATTCCTCGGGGAGATGCGCCGCAACCGCGAGATCCGCAACGAGGCGATCCGGATCAAGCTCAATTCGCTCGGCTATCCGCTGACCTGGGACCATCCGGCGCTTGCGGCGGCGGGCGACACCGCTTCGGTCGGGCGCCCGCATTTTGCGCGGGCGCTGATGGAGAATTACGGCTTTCCGACCATGCAGTCGGTGTTCGACAAGCTCCTGAAGCGCGGCTGCCCGGCCTATGTGCAGCGGACGCTGCCGGACCCGGTGCGCGCGTTCGAGGCGATCCACGCCGCCGGGGGCGTCGCCGTCTGGGCGCACCCGGTCTACCGCGAACGCAACGAACGCGCCTGGGCCCGGCGGGTCATGAAACGCTTTGCGCCGCTCGGACTCGATGCGGTCGAAGGGTATTACAGTTTATTCGGCCCGCACGAGACGGAGCTCGTCACCGAGCTGGCCGCCGCGTACCGGCTCGCCCTCTCCGGCGGCAGCGATTACCACGGGCTCAACTCCCCGAACCTGCGCATCGGCGTCGGCGCCGGCGGGCTCCGTGTGCCGGAATCGCTCCTTGCTCCCCTGAAGGAGCGTCTGCCGAAAAGCCATTAATTTCGTTCGACCGGGTTGCAATTTTGCCGCTTCCGTGATATATTGATTGATTATGTGATCAATCTAAAATCCGGTAAAGGGGGTGAATCTGCATGGATACCGAAGTTCGCGTCAAAAAAGGTGAAATCATCGACCGCGCTCTGCGCCGGCTGAAGAAAAAGCTCGACAAGGAAGGCACCCTCAAGGAACTCCGCAATCGGCGTCATTACGAAAAGCCGAGCGAAGTCAAGCGCCGGGAGGCGAAGCAGCGTCACCGCTGAGCTTTGCCGGATAAGAATCGCGCCGCAGTGAATCAGTCATTGCGGCGCTTCTTTTTTCTTGACGTATCCCGTCCCCGGTGTTACTTTATAAGAAATTCACAGGAGACAGAGGAGTTATCATGATCATTTCCGCAGAACAAACCTGGAATCTCGAAGCAATCTATCCGGACGCCGATGCGTGGGAGGCCGATTTCAGCCGCATCAGGCCGCTGGCGGAGGCGTTTCTCGCCTTTCGCGGCAGGCTGTCGGAAAGCGCCGCGACGCTCCGCAAGGCGATCGAGGCGCTCGACGACTTCGAGCGTCTCGGCGAAAAGGTGTACGTCTACGCCCACCTGCGCTCTGACGAAAACACCGCCGACAACACGAATCGCGCCCGGGTCGACCGCGTCGAAGCGCTGTTCGCCTCGCTCGCCGAAACCAGCGCCTGGTTCGACCCCGAAATCATGGCGATTCCGGATGAAACCATGAACCGTTTCCTCGACGCCCCCGAGCTCGCTCTCTACCGGCGGAGCCTGCAGGAGCTGCTGCGCGAAAAGCCGCACACGCTGAGCGAACCCGAGGAGCGGCTGCTCGGCACCCTCGGTGACGTGCTCGGCACCCCCTCGAAGACCTTCGGCATCCTGAACGACGCCGATCTCGATTTCGGCAGGATCAGGGGGGAGAACGGCAAAAGCCGGCCCCTGACCCACGGCAGTTACCGGCGCTTTCTCGAAAGTTCCGATCGCGAGGTCCGCAAGCGCGCGTTCCGGAAAATGTTCTCAACCTACCACAAATTCCGCAATACTTTCGCTTCGACGCTCGACGGCGTCGTGAAGCGCCATGTTACCGGCGCGAAAATCCGCCGTTACCCGTCGGCGCTCGAACAGGCGCTCTTTTCCGACAACGTCCCGGCCGAGGTCTACCGGAACCTGATTACGGCGGTCCACGGCAAGCTCGACGCATTTTACGATTATATGAAGCTGCGGCGCGAGGTCATGAAGCTCGACAAACTCGACATGTTCGACATGTACAACCCGCTCGTGCCCTCCTGCCGCAGGGAGTACACCTTCGCCGAAGCCGTCGATATCGTGAAAAAAGCGCTCGCCCCGCTCGGAAAGGAGTATGCGCGGAACCTCGAACTCGCTTTCTCCCAGCGCTGGGTCGATGTCCCGGAACGCAAGGGAAAACGCTCCGGCGCCTATTCAAGCGGCTGCTACGACACCTTTCCGTACCTGCTGCTGAACTACAACGGCACGCTGAACGATGTTTTCACCCTGATCCACGAGCTCGGCCACTCCATGCACAGCTTCTACTCGAATCAGGCGCAGCACTATCATTACGCGGATTACAGCATCTTCGTGGCGGAGGTTGCCAGCACCACCAATGAAATGCTGCTCTTCGAATATCTGCTGGCCGAAACCGACGACCGCGACTTCCGCTGCTACCTGCTCGGCCACCTCGCCGACGAGATCCGCGGCACGATCTACCGGCAGACGATGTTTGCCGAATTCGAGCTGCTGATTCACGAACTCGCGGAGCAGGGCGTCCCGCTGACCGCCGACCTCATGAACGAAAAATATTATGAGCTGAACAAACTCTACTACGGTCCGGAGGTCGACGCCGACCGGCTCATCGCGGTCGAATGGTCGCGCATTCCGCACTTCTATTACAACTTCTATGTCTACAAGTATGCGACCGGCATGTCGGCCGCCGTCAAGCTGTCGCGGAACCTCCTTTCGGGGGACCCCGCCAAACGCGAAGCCTACTTCGGCTTTCTGAAGGCCGGCGGCTCTCGGGACGTTCTCGACATCATGCGCAACGCGGGCGTCGACCTCTCCACCCCGGCTCCCGTCAACGCCGCCCTCGATTATTTCCACGAGACCGTCAAAAGGCTCCGGCGGGAACTGGCCGTTTAACCGTTGCACCGCGGGACTCGCAGGAGGCGCTTCCTCTTCCTGCGAGTCCCGCGACATGTTAAGAGCTTATCCCTGAATAAGCTCTAAGGGAGCTGAGTGGCGTCAGTTTGCGCCCGGATTCGCATAGATTTCCCGCAGGGCGGTGATGACGCGGTCCATCTCCTCCGGCGTGCCGATTGTGATCCGGACGTAATCCCCCGTCTCCGGCCCCCTGAAGTACCGCACGATGATCGCACGGTCCCGCAGCGCCCGGAAGCAACGCTCTCCGTCACGGTCCGGCGGCGCCGCAAAGACGAAGTTTGTCTGCGACGGAACCACCTGAAAACCGAGATTTTCAAGCCGCTCTGTGAAATCCTTCCGGATCGTTCTGATCTTTTCGCTGCACTCCTTCAGATAGGCGCGGTCGCTGAATGCCGCAAGCCCCAGCGCCTGCGTCATCCGGTCGAGGTTGTAGGAGTCCTTCACCTTGAACATCCCCGCGATCAGCTCCGGGGAGCCGACCGCAAACCCGAGCCGCAGCCCGGCCAGCGCATAGCTCTTCGAAAACGTGCGCGACACGATCACGTTCGGAAACTCCTTCACGAACTCCATGCAGTTGTCGTCCGCGAAATCCGCGTACGCTTCATCGAACAGCACGACTCCGTCGAAATTACGGCAGAGCTCGCGCATCGTTTCGAGCGGGAACGAATTCCCGGTCGGCGCATTCGGGCGCGTGATGATCAGCAGATTTGCCTTTTCCACCCGTTTGAGCAGGTCGCCGGGCAATTCGAATGTCCGGGGCGCAAGCGGCACCGGAATGACGGCCGCCCCCTGCATTTTCGCAAGCTCCGGGTAGAGCGAATAGGTCGGGTACAGACATGCCATCGGGAGCTCCGGCGATGTGAAGCAGCGGAACACCATGGTCAGGATGTCGTCCGAGCCGTTGCCCGCAATCACATTTTCCCGCTTCAGGCCGAAAACTTCGGCGATCTTGTCGCGCAGCGCATCGGCCAGCGGGTCCGGGTAACGGCGCAGCCGCTCCCAGTCGAGCTCCGCAATCGCCCGCTTCACCGCCGGAGACGGCGGAAACGCGTTCTCGTTCGTATTGAGCTTGCACAGGTTTTCGAGCTTCGGCTGCTCTCCCGGGACATAGCCTTCCATCCCGGCGATTTCCGTTCTGAAATAGGATTTCATCGTTTTTATCCCTCAATCATCAGATTTATTGACTTTATTCCGGACGGCACGGGCGATTTGCAGATAGTTGTTGGTCAGCACCGTGTCGATCCCCATTCCGACCATCTCCGCGGCTTCGGCGGGAATATCGGACCAGAACATGTTGCACCGGATTCCGTGAGCGTGCGCTTCGTCGATCATCTCCCGGGTGAAGTGCGGCTTCATGAACTGAAGTTTCCGGCATTGGTACCGGATCGCGTTCTTCACGACATTCATCGGGTCATCCCCGGCCCCCATGCAGCGGATGAGCTCCGGCGCGGCTTCGAGCAGCGCTTCCATGACATCCGCCCGCCCGGTCACATAGACATGCCCGAGGCAGTCGTATCTGCGGACGGCGGCGTCGAGTTTCCGGATCGTTTCGCGGCTGAAATGTTCCGTGCCGGAAGACTTCACGTGCAGATTCACGATCACCTGGCGCGGAAACTGCCCGAGCACCTCGTCGAGCGCCGGAATCCGCAGCCCTGCGAACGCTTCCGCATGGCGTGCGCCGAAATCAAGTTTACGGAGCTCCGCGAACGTCATCTCCCGGATCGAGCCGGTCCCGTTCGACGTGCGCTCGACGGACGGATCGTGTGAAACGACGGGAACGCCGTCCTTCGTCTCCCATACGTCGAGCTCAATCTCCGTCGCGCCGAGTGCGATCGCCGCTCCGAATGCCGGCAGCGAGTTCTCCGGCGCAATCGCGCTGAAGCCGCGGTGCGCGCAGACGCGCGGATACGGCAGCTTGTCGTCTCCGGGAATGACCGCGCTGCCGCAGGCGCGGTAACTCCACGGCGTGCGTCCCTGCTCGACGAAACGGTCGTTCGGGATCATGGCTCCGCCGAAGCTGTTTGAGCGCATGTATTTCCGGTGCGGGTCCCCGATTTCGCAGCTGAGCATTCCGATCTGCTGCCCGAAGCCGGCGAGGATGCGTCCGTCCGGTCCGGCGACCATCGAACAGCCGCCGTCCCTGCCTTCCCCCATGGCGACCGAGGCGCGCAGCACGAATGCGTTTGTATTGAAAGCGATGTTCTTCACCTGCATTTCAAGAATGTCCGCCCGCTCCGAGCGCTGGTGCGAGGAGACGAGCACGATATCCGGCTTCCGCGCCGCGATATGCGCGATGTACTCGTTGAAATAACAGTCGTAACAGGTCAGGAAACCGAGGCGGATTCCGTCCGCCTCCACGATCTCCGGCGGAAGATAGCCGAAGGTGTAGGCGTCGTCCATCATCTTCACCGCGGTTTCCGAAACCGGCAGGTGCTGCTTGTAATAATCCCCCGCGACATTGCCGCGGGAATCGAACACCCGGGTCGTGTTGCGGAAACTCCCGCCGATTTCGGCGACATAGTTGACTGCGACGATCGCCCGGCAGCGGCGCGCGGCGTCGACTGCCGCGCGGATCAGCCGGTCCGTATGGTTTTTCGCGTACGGAATGCACTCTCCTTTCGGAAACACCGTCGGCGCATTCGAATACTCCGGCAGCAGAATCAGATCGCAGCTTTCATCACACCTGCCAAGCGCATCGACGAGATATTCGACGGCTGCATCCGCCCGGTCGGGAGTATACGGGTATTCCGGCTGGATCGCACAGAGTTTCATGTTCACATCCTCTCTCTTGAGTAGAAAAGTTCAGGCGGGAAATTCCTTCCCGCCCTCATGTGTCGCTACTTCTTCTGCTCGAGCTCGGCGGCCCGCCTGTAACCCCAGTCGATCAGCTTGCGCGCGAACGGGTCGCGGCCGGAACGGGCGGATGGGAAACCGGTCACGCAGCCGACGATGCGGCGTCCGTCCCGCAGCACGCTGAAGGTCAGGCAGTAGCCGGCGTCGTCGGTGTAGCCGGTCTTGAGGCCGTCCACGCCGGGCCAGTGCGGATTGATCAGGCGGTTCGTCGCATTCAGCATGGTCCGTTTCTCCCCGGTCCGCATATAGTCGAGTTTCGTCGTGCTCCATTCGAGGTATTTCGGATATTCGAGGAGGCGTTCTCCGAGGAGCACCATATCGCGGGCGGTGCTGAGCGAGTTTCCCTTTTTCCGGTCCGGCAGTCCGCAGGGGCTGACGAAGTGGGTGCCGGTCATGCCGAGTTCGAGTGCTTTTGCGTTCATCTTCGTGATGAACGCTTCCTGGTCTCCGTTGCCGAAGAAGAGCGCAATCTGCACGGCCGCATCGTTGGCGCTCTTGATCGCCGCCGCCTTCATGAGATCCGACAGCGGCAGCGTCTCGCGCGGATCGAGCCAGACGATGCCGGTGCGCGCCACCTTCAGCACTTCGGGAGAGATTTTCACCGGGCTTTCGAGCGAAAGCGACGGATTGTCCTCCAGCGCTTCGAACGCGACCAGCAGCGTCATCATCTTGACCATCGATGCGATCGGCACCTGCTTCGACGAATTTTTCTCCCACAGCACGGTGCGGGTTCCGAGGTCGACCATGATTCCGGAGGTCGCCCCCCGGCTGCCCGGCACCTCTTTTTCGGAGAAATCCCCCGTTTTCGCCAGCGCGTAGTTGAACGGCTTGCCGAAGAGCGGATTCTCCGACGGCTTTTTATAACGGTAGACACGAGGGGGCCGGACCTCTTCCGGCTCGCTCTCCGGCTGCTGCTTGTCCCCGCCGCCGAACAGCCACGACCAGAAACCGCCGGATTTCTTCTTGTTCTCCGGCTGCCGCTCCGGCACGGCCGGCGCTGCCGGCTGCTGCTGCGCCGCCGGGGCCGCCGTCTGCTGCGTCTGCGTTGCGGCGGGCTCCTCTTCCGGCGTGCGGTGGGTCGCCACGATACAACTGATTGCAACGATGTGAATCAGAATGATGACCAGAAAAATGCCGCCCAGCAGTTTCCACCGGGCCCGGTTGACTTCGTTCATAAATCCCCTTCTCCTTATACGCAAGCGGCGCCGTGCCGCCGAATTTCCGATTCCGTCAGTCTGGTTCGCGTCAGTCGTGGAATACGCCGGCCGCCGCGGCCCGGTTCATCGCGCTGATCAGCGCGGCGATCGCCGCCCGGTCGATGTTCGAGTGCTCCCCGGCGCCGTAAACCAGGTGCTCGCCGTCCGGGCCGCAGCGCAGCCCGACAAAGGCGATGGCGTGCGCATCGGCGTCCTTGCCGAGCGAACGCTCCGAAAAATCCTCGAGCTTGAAGAACGGCATGAGTCCCGAGCTCTTCAGCGAATGGACCACTGCCGACAGCGGCCCGTTGCCCTGTCCGGTCAGCTCGTACTTTTCCCCGCCGATGAACCAGGTGAAGGTCGCGCCGGAACGGTCGCCGACCGAAGCGCGCTGGTAGTTCTCCATCCGGTACGGCCCTTCGATGTTCACGAACGTGTCGTCCAGGATCTGCCGCAGGATTTTCGAATCGATCTCGCCGCCGGTCTCGTCGATGTACTTCTGAACCACCGCGCCGATTTCCGGATGCATGCTCTTCGGCGGATAGATGCCGAACTCCTTCTCCAGCACGTAGACGACGCCGCCCTTGCCGGACTGGCTGTTGATGCGGATCAGCTTCTCGTACTGGCGGCCGAGGTCGGCCGGATCGAGGTGCAGGTACGGAATCTTCCAACCCTGCCGGAAGAAGTCGCTGATCTCCGCGCGGTGTTCGAACCCCTTGCGGATCGCATCCTGGTGCGAGCCCGAAAACGCCGTGAAGGCGAGGTCGCCCGCGTACGGATGGCGCGGATGCACTTCGATGCCGGAGTTGCGCTCGACGATCCGGACGATCTCCGGCATGTCGCTGAACGAAAGCCCGGTCGGAACGCCGCGCGACTCGAGGTTCAGCGCGAGCACCGCGAGATCGAGGTTGCCGGTCCGCTCGCCGTGTCCGAAGATCGTCCCTTCCACCCGGGTCGCCCCGGCGAGGACCGCAAGCTCGCTGGCCGCCACGGCGCACCCCTGGTCGTTGTGAGCATGAATGCTGATCGCGGTCTCGGACAGATACGGATAGTTGCGGCAGAAGAGCTCGATCATATCCGCATACTGGTTCGGCGGACGGCGTTCGACGGTGGCCGGCAGGTTCAGGATGAAGCTCTCCGGCGTCGACGGCCCCCATTCCCGCTTGACCGCGCAGCAGAGGTCGAGCACGAAATCGAGATCGCTGTCGGTGAACTCCTCGGGAGAAAATTCATACCCGCAGACCTCTTTGAGTCCTTCGCGCTCAATCGCTTCGCGGACCATGCGGGTGCCCTCGATCGCCATCGCCTTGACCTCGTCCCGCGAATGGTTGAAGACGAAGCGGCCGTGCAGGTCGCTGGTCGGGACGTAGCAGTGGATCAGCGCCTTCTTCACGCCGCGCAGCGATTCGGCGGTCCTGTCGATCAGGTGCTTCCGCGCCTGGGTCAGAACCGAGATCGTCACGTCGTCCGGAATCAGGTTCTCTTCGATCAGCATCCGCACGAAGTTGTAGTCATCGGCCGAGGCGGACGGAAACGCGACTTCGATCTCCTTGAAACCGATTTTGACCAGCATGTTGAAGTATTCAAGCTTGTGGGCCGGGCTCATCGGCTCCGGGAGCGCCTGGTTGCCGTCGCGCAAATCCACGGAGGCCCATTTCGGGGATTGGGTGATGACCCGGTCCGGCCACTGCCGGTTTTCGATTTTTACCGGGTCCGGATAGCGATATTTCGGATAGCTTTCCATGATGTTACCGTATGTTGAAACTTATCTGATATGTTTGATCATTCTCGCGGCGGCGCAGGCGGCTCCGAACCCGTTGTCGATGTTGACGACGGTCACGCCGGAAGCGCAGCAGTTCAGCATGCCGAGCAGCGCCGCGACCCCGCCGAACGCCGCGCCGTAGCCGACGCTGGTCGGCACTGCGACGACCGGGCAGCGGACCAGGCCACCCACCACGCTCGGGAGCGCGCCCTCCATTCCGGCGACCACGATGCAGACGTCCGCCGCGCGCAGCTTGTCGAGCGAGGCGAAAAGCCGCTCGATGCCGGCCACGCCGACATCGTTCAGGAGCTCGCCGCCGACGCCGCACGCTTCAAGCGTGTGGAGCGCTTCGCGGGCCACGCCCGCATCGCTGCTGCCGGCCGTGACGATCAGCACCCGCCCCGCCGTCTTATGCGGACCGCGCACCCGGAACGTCCGCGCGAGCGGATCGTGCTCGCCTGCCGGAAACGCTTCGAGCAGCGCCGCGCCGTATTCCGCCGGAATCCGGGTGACCAGCACCGATCCGGTGCGGCCGAGGATTTCGGGGACGATCGCAAGCAGCTGGTCGAGACTCTTTCCCGCGCCGTAGACGAATTCCGGGAAGCCGCAGCGCTCCCGGCGCGCGTGGTCGATTCTCGCTTCGGCGAGTTCGCCGACCGCACCGGCCGACGCGGCCAGTTTCGCCACGGCTTCCGCGAAGCCGAGGCGCCCCGCCGCGGCATCCTCCAGTATTTTATCTTTCGCGTTCATAATGAATTAAAGAATATAACTTGCGGCCGCCGAAATATCAAGTTATATTAAGGGGGTTAACCGAAAAAAAAACGTCATCGAAACGCCGAAGGAAGCACCATGCAGCACTGTCTGATTCTCGGCGGCGGACTCTCCGGAAAAGCGGCCGAACGGCTGGCCGTTTCGCTTGGGTTCTCCGCCGCGGTTTTATCCGATTCCCCGGGGCTGGACGCCGACGCCGCCGTCGCTCCGGCCGATCTTGTCGTCACGAGTCCCGGCGTGAAGCCGCTCACTTCTCCGCTCTGGCAGGCTGCGATGCGCCGCGCGGCGCGGGGAGAGTGCGAATTTCTGAGCGAGCTTGAGTTCGGTTTCCGCCACTGGCCCGGCCGTGTGCTCGCGGTTACCGGGACCAACGGGAAAACCACGACGACGGAACTGACCGCCGCCCTGCTTTCGGCTGCCGGAGTCGACGCGCGCCCGGCCGGGAATATCGGTTATCCGCTCTCGGACCTCGCGGCCGACCTGCGCGAAGGGAAGCTCTCCGCCGAAGCGCTGCCGGTCGTCGAAGTCAGCTCGTTCCAGCTCGAACGCTGCGACACTTTCGCACCGTATGCGGCGGCGCTGCTGAATCTCGAGTCGGACCATATCGACCGCTATGCGGGCGGCTTCGGCGAATATGCAGCGGTGAAAAGGCGGATTTTCGACCGGGTCGCTCCGGAAAACCGGGTTTACGGACTCTCGATGGATTCCCCGTCGCCGCGCCGCGTGACCCTCTGCGGCGAGGCGTTGATGGTTGACGGCGACGAAGTGCTGATCGATCTCGGGGACACGGCGCTCTCAGCCCCGCACAACCGTGAAAACCTCGCGGCGGCGGTCGAACTCTGTCTGCGGGTCCTTCCTGCCGAAGCGGTGTTGTCGCCCGAATTCCGGCTGGCGGTCCGCACCTTTCATCCCGGGCGTCACCGGCTCGAGGCCGTGCATGAGGCGGCGGGGGTGCGTTTTGTGAACGACTCGAAGGCGACGAACCCGGCTTCGACCGTCGCCGCGCTGCGGTCGACACCGGGAATGGTCGTGCTGTTGCTCGGAGGGCTCGACAAGGGGATGGATTTCTCCCCGATCGCGCCGTTTGCGGACCGCATCCGCTTCGCCGTGCTGTACGGCGAATGCCGCTCGAAGATCGCGGCCGCGCTGCCGCCGTCGGTTCCGACGGCGGACTGCGGCATGGATTTCGCCCTTGCGGTCGGGACCGCCCGCGAACACGCCCGGAGAGGCGACACCGTGCTGCTCTCTCCGGCCTGTGCGAGCATGGACATGTTCAGGGACTACAAGGAGCGCGGCGACCGGTTCACGGAGTACGTGAGAAACGGCGCGGAGCCGTAATCCGGTGCCGGCCGCCCCGGGATTGCGCGGGGGCTATTTCCCGTTCAGCCGTTCAATCGCCCGCGCGAGTTTCGCGCGGTGGCGTTCGAGCGCATCCGGGAGCTTGTTGTATTCGTACAGGCTGACGGCCACGTCGGCAGGCACTTCGAGCAGGGCTTCGAACTGCTTCCGTTCGGCGGGAGTGAGTTTCGAACGTTTTTCGGCCAGCGCTTTTTCGAGGATTTTGAAATATTCGACGTCTTCGAGGCCGTCGCGCCAGGCGGTCAGCCGCAGCGATGTGACCGGATCGGAGAGAAGCGGCCCGGTTCCGGGCTCGTAGGCGGCCCGCGGCGGATAGACCAGCAGCCCGTCGCCGTTCCCGAACTCATTGCCGGACTCGTTGAAGAACACCGGCGTTTCGTAGACGTTGCGGGCCGGATATCCGGGCGCTTTCATCGCGTCGCACCAGACGGTCGAGGACCAGTAGAGGGTTCCGGCCATGTCGTACCGGCGGGTCTGCCAGAGCCAGGTGCGGAACTCCGCGCCGCCGTGGTCGATGAACCCGGTCGTGTACGGCGCGCGCGGCCCGGTGCAGACGTACCACCAGAGCTCCTCACCCTTCCGGCGGCAGGCGTCGGCGGTGAAATCGACGTAGTGATTGCTGAGGAAGGCCCAGATGTCGAGGCGGGGGCGCCAGCGCTCCTGCACCCAGAACGGCGTCATCATGAGTTTCAGCTTCGGCGCGTATTTCCGGTAGCGGTCGAGGCAGCGGTCCGCGTCGGGAAAGACATTGACGTGCGGCTCGTCCCAGGTGTAGACGAAGCCGGTGTCGAGCAGGCCGTTCTCCTCGTAGAATCTTTCATACTGCCGGGCGGCGGAGGCGAACTGCGCCTCCTGCTCCGGAGTCATGGGGTCGCTGAGGCGCTTGATGCCGGGAGGAAGCGGAATGCTGATCACGAAGCGCTTGAAGTGATAGGTCGAAAGAACGCGCTCAAGCTCCCTTTTGTATGCGGAGAAGTCGATCTTCACCTCGTCCGAGCCGTCTTCGGGCCAGGTGACGGCCGGATGGTCGAACGGCGTCGGGTCATAAGGCGAGACATGGCTGTCGGCGAACAGCTTGAGGTACCGGTTGTAAGCTTCGCGTTTCTCCGCATCCGTCCCGAGCCGCTGAAGTTCGGCGATATAGCGCGGCGCTAGCTCGCTGGTCGCAGTGGTGGAGAGGGTGTCCGGCAGCGCGAAATCCCAGACGCGGACCGTGACCGGAAGCTTCACGGCATCGGCGCCGAGTTTCAGCTCGAAATTCCCGCGATAGAGTCCGGCCGGAGTGTCGGGAGCGGTTTTGACGGTGACGAGCAGCGGCGTGTTTTCACCGGGGCGGACGGCGGCCGGGCCGCTGACGGGCGAGGCCGGGTCGGTCCAGAATCCGGTCGTGCCGGTCTCGTCGGTCGGATTCGTGATGAACAGGTATTCGACCAGCCGGACGTCAAAGAGGTTCGCCGGCAGCACGTCCCCGGATTCGCTGACCAGATCGCGCGGAAGGAGTTCGGCCGGCTGTTCCGGGCCGGTTCCGCGCAGCACGAGCTGACGGGAAGCGGATTCGTTGCGGGCGAGTTCCAGGGCGAGCGCTTCCGCCTCCGCCTCAGGCGCGGGCCGCCGGCGGTTGACGTGGTAGGAGGAGCTCGCGCTCCAGAGTTCGGCGCCCGCCGGGGCGGGTTTCAGTTTCACGCCGTGGGCGAGGTCGTCGATGACGGGCAGATTCGTATCGGCGCGGAGCAATGTGCCGAGCTGCGGATCGGTGAAGGTCAGCACGCGTTCGCCGGTTTCCGGCAGCGTGGAGACGATGGTGACCGTCTCGCACTCCTGCGGCGCGACGGTGACGGCGTCGGCCGCGGCGCGCTCGGTTCCGTTGTCCCTGAGCGCAATCCGGAAAGCCTGCGGCGTCTGGCCGGGGTTGACCGCGTCGAGCGTGAAAATGCAGCGCATGGTTTCCGGATCAAAGCCGATCTTTCTGAGGGAAAGATGCGGTTTCGTTCTATCCGCGCTCTCCACGAAGAAGGTGCGTCCCGCCGTGTGCAGCGGGCGGCCGTCGACGGCCGCCGAGAGCCGGGTATGGTTCAGGCGGCCCGGCATGGACGGGTCGAGCGGCGTCAGCCGGAGATGGAGCGCGGCGGAAGAGTCGTTTTCGCCGAGCAGCCGGAACGGCGCGCCGTTTTCCCGGTGTTCGCCGATTACGGTATAATTCACGCCGTCGCGGGAGAATTCGATCCGGGTGTTCGAGCCGTTGTAATGGAGTTTTGCGCCGGTGAATTTGCGTCCCGGCAGCGCGTAGCGCAGCACGAGCGGGTTTTCGGCGGTGAATTCGGTCCGCCTCCCGACGGTGGCGACATCCTCGTTCGCATAAAAGGTGTTGCCGAAAATCGCTTCGTGACGGCGCAGCGGCGTGTCGCCGCCGACGGTGGCGGCAAGCGGAGTCACCGGGCGCAGAACGAAGTTTCGCATCCGGACGCTGCCGGTATGGTCCTTCTGGCCGCAGCGCAGAAAATCCGCACCGTCCGCGAGCGTTTCGGGCGCCTGGAAACGCCAGGTGACATGCCGCCGAACGGCCGTGGGCTCCCACAGCTCTTCGCGCCGGAACGGCAGCTCGACGAACGGCGCGCCGACCGGCCACTCCCGGAATTTCAGCTCCGTGCTGAATTCGAAGTCGAGCGCGTACCAGCCGCCCGGCCGGAATCTGCCGGTCCGCAGCCGTGCTTCGCTTTCGCCGTTGCCGCTGCCGGTGAACAGCAGTTCGGGCACGCCGTCCGACATGGTCTGCTTCGCCGTGTTCCATTCATTGCTGCCGGAGAGCTTCCAGTCGGCGGCGCCGGCCAGCGCGGCGGAAGCCACGCCGAGCACAGTCAGGCCGTGCCGCAGCAGGCGGTTGTCGATCGAAAGATTCATGGGTTCATTCTCCTTGTTGTTTCGGGTTGAATACGGCATTGCGGCGATGGCGGTTCAATCATCTTTGCGGGGCTCGGGGACATATCCGTCGTCCTGCGAACGGGTCAGCGCGCTCAGCCGGCGGTACATTTCGCGCAGGTCGCGGATGCCGCCCCAGGTCATCCAGACCGCCGTGACCGGCGCCAGAACGACGTGAACCATCAGGTAGAACATCATCCAGTTGAACCACATGCCGTCGTCCCACGGCTTGAATCCGGCGGCGGGAAGTGCGAATGCGATGATGTTGTAGAGCGTGATGACCACGAAGCAGACCGTCCAGAACGCCGTCCAGCTGAAGACGGAGACCGAAACGAGCTTGTCGCGCAGCGTGAACTCCTCGTCGAAGCCGAGGAACAGCCGTTTGCACCAGCCGATCTTCCGGGCGTTTTCGACGCGGAGCGCGGTGTCGGCTTCGGCGTACCTGCCGCGGTGCAGCATCCTGTCCATGTTGAACGGCTTGCGGCAGGTCAGGAGCGAGACGAGGACATAGACGCTCCCGGCGCAGAGCACGGCGACGAGACTCAGCCAGGCGCCGTTGACCGGGCATTTGTCCGCCGCTTCCTGCAGAACGGTTGAGTTCGGGAAGATGCCGAGCAGGAACTGCCGCGCCGCGTGCCAGCCGCGCGCATCCATGAGCACGATTCCCGCCAGCGAAAGAAACGCGCCGGCGGCCACGCCGCTCCAGGCTCCGGCCCGCGTTCCGCGCTTCCAGTAGAGCCCGCCGATGATCGCGCAGCCGGCTCCGGCGCTGAAGAAGGTTCCGGTGATCATCTGGAACATGTTGATGTATTCGTTCTGCCGATAGCAGAGGCTGAAGACGAAGCCGAAGACCGCCACGCCGAGGATCGCCAGGCGCAGGAGCAGCAGATGCAGCCGGGCGGAAACCGGTCTGCCGTAGAGCGGCAGGACGATGTCCTGAATGAAGATCGATCCCCAGCTGTGCAGGTAGGTCGTGTCGGTCGAGAGCATGAAGAAGAAAGCGACCGCGGCGAAGAGTCCCTTGATTCCGGCCGGAAGGAACGAACTGGTCGCCATCGGCATCGCCATCTGGTCGGCGTTCTGCGCGGAGTAGGAGGCGAGCTCGCCGCTGATGGCAAGCTGTTCCGACGCGAAGGCGGGGTGGGTCAGGAACGTGTAGGCGCCGAGCGAGATCATCGCCGAGAACATCGTGATCGACAGCATCCGCCAGGTCGAGAGGATGTTGCCCATCTTCGCCTCGTGCGGATTCAGCGCCGAAGCCGAGTAGCCCTGGTTGCCCTGCCAGGAGCCGTAACCGTAAACCATGACGATGAGATTGATCAGGATGAACCAGATGTTGAAGTCGCTGACCTCGAAGGAGTCGAACGGATTCACATAGGACTGTCCCGGCGGCTGCGCAAGCATGGCTTCGCGGAACTGCTCCATCGAGAAGATGCAGACCACCGAGATGCCGACCACCACGCACATGAAGTAGCCGAACAGCGACTGGATCATGTCGGTGATCATGTTCTGCACCTGGCCGCCGCTCATGGTGATGACCGCGGCGCTGCCTAGAAACAGCACCATGAGAACCGGGTAGAGCGGAATGCCGCCGATTTCGCGCGGCAGCCCGAGAAAGGCGATGAAGAAGTGCGCGCCGACCGCCGGGAAGATGCCGAAGTTGATGATTCCGGCAAGCCAGCAGAGAATCCCCATGACCACGCGGAATGCGCGGCAGTAGCGGATTTCGAAGAACTGCGCAAGCGTCAGCACCTTGGTCTGGCGGTAGCGGTAGTAGACGAAGCCGGAGAGGCTCAGGATGGTCATGGCCAGCGTGATGACCTGGCCCCACCACGACACCGCCCAGCCGGCGTGGCGGAAATTCTGCATGGCGACCGCCAGCGTGATGAGGCCCATCCCGGCCATGCCGTTGGCCGAGGAGAGCAGATAACGCCCGCCCGTGCGCCCCGCCGCGAGGAAATCGGCCACGCTGCGGATGTACTTCTGCGAGTGGAAGCAGAAAACGGCGATTACGACAATCGGAATCGAGAAAAGGAACCAGTCGATCGGCTGCATGTTCAATCCTTATGCTTGGAGCTTATTCCTGAATGATGACATTGTGTCTTGGCGGGCATCGCTGCATATTCGGCGCCTCGCTTTCCCGGTTCCTTGTTCGGGGATAAGTTTCTGGGAGACGGTGATGCGGCTGCCGCGCGCACCGGTCGCGACGACGCAGTAGCCGGCGTCGTACGGCGGCGGTTCCTGCGGCGTCACGCCGTTGGGCTCTCTGCTGAACGAAAGGGGGCCGACGCTGCGGCTTTCGCCCTCGGACAGATGGAACGGGCCGAGCAGGTTGCGCAGCGAGGTGGTCAGCTCCAGCGTGACGGTGCAGCCGCCCGGCCGCAGCTGCGCGGCGCAGTCGCGGCTTTCGAACGGCTCGCACCAGGCGAAACCGCACGCGCGGCCGTCGACGGAGAAACGGACCGAATTCGCGCCGTCGAGTCCGGTTTCGATTTGCGCCCGTGCGGCGGTTTCCGGCAGTTCGTATGCGAAGTCGAGTGCGAGTTTCCCGGCGAAGAACGGCAGTCCGTTCTGAGCCAGCCGGGCCGGGTCGATCCGTTCCGGCAGCGCTTCGAGCCGGAAGCTTCCGGATTGGCGCAGTGCGCCGTGCGGCAGTTCCCGCCACTCGCCTGTGCCGGAAACGCCGAATTTCCCGGCGAGAAAGAGCGGTTCGATCTCAAGATCGAACGCGAGCCGGTTGAATTCGGTTTCGAACCGCCCGGCCCGGTCGAGATCGGCATAGACCTGCTCGCCCTGCCCGAAACGGACGGCGAGTTCGATCGTGTTGCCGCCGCGCCGCACCGCGCCTTCCGGCAGCGCCACGCGGCGGAAAGCGCGGTCGAATACCGTACCGCACGCCTGCGCCGGGACGTCGATGCCGTTGAATCGAAGCCGATAGCGCTCCGGCTCCTCCATGACCAGCGAGAGCGGCGTGTCCGGGGCGAACGTTTCACCGGTTTCGAAGCGGAAGCGCATGACCAGGTCGCACGGGCGTCTCAGCGCCAGCAGCCGCCACTGGATCGAGCTGACGTCGGCGTCGATGAAGGCGCCGCCGTCCACGCTGTAAGCGGCCCGGTCGAGCGGCAGGAAATTGTCGTTCAGCAGCCGGAGCCGCGCTTCGGCCGGGAGAGGCAGCGCGGCGGTCTCCGGCACGGTTTCCGGCGCCGGCGCGGCTCCGGCGGTTTTTCGCGCCCGCAGCAGAAGCGTTCCGGCGGGAGGGAACGTGTAATGGAAGCGAGTTCCGTCCCGCAGGGGGAACGGGTCAGGTTCCCCCGTTTCGGGGTCGATGCGTTCGAGCGAGGCGAAGGGCTCCGGCAGCGTGATTTCGGCCTCTGCGGCCGCCGTCTCGGCCGTGTTGACCAGAAAGTAGATGACGCCGTCGTCGTAGATTCGCCGCGTGGCGCGGACGGTTCCGGCGCCGGAGACGGAGAGGATGCCGCGAAACGGCAGCGGGTCGGGCAGCTCCGGCAGCGCTTCGAACCAGGCTGCGGTTTCGGCCGGAGCCGGTTCTCCGTCGACCAGGAGCGCATGCCGTTCCCCGCTGCGCCAGATCGGGCCGGGAAATTTCCGCAGCAGTTCGAGAACGGCCGCCGGGAAGTTCACGGTTTCCGGGAGGATGACCTGCCGGTAGCGGCAGCAGCCGAGCTGCAATGTCCCGTCCGCAGCGCAGGCTCCCGATGCGGCCAGCATCGACTCGTCGGCGTAGTGGAACGGGACGAAGTTCCGGTACAGCCGTTCCGACAGCGACTCGATGGAGCGGCAGAGCGGAGCGATCCGTTCATCTTCCATCCGGTCGCGGTAGAGCGCCCAGGCCGAGCTCTGGCTGTGCAGCACGAGGGTATCGACCGGATTCTCTCCTTCGGCCAGCAGCCGGTTCAGCCGCGCGAACGCATCGTTGAGCCGGCGGTAGTCCGGCCACCACGGCTGATGCGGCGCAAGGGAGGGCGGGTAATCCCGCTTGCGCATGCCGCGCAGCGAATAGCTCTGCAGATGGGTGCAGAGAAAGTTGATTCCGAGCAGCTGCATCTGCGAATAGAGGTGCTTCATGCCGCGGAAGTTCAGATTCCAGCCGCACATGGCGAACGCTTCGGCCATCACGCGCTTTCTGCCGGACTGCGCCGCCGCGCTCGCCGGCTGCGTGAAGACATAGACGGAGGGTTCGGCGAAGCCGAGCCAGTCCGCGCCGGGAATGGTGTAATGCCGGTAATGGGGCATGACCGCCCCGTTGCTGCAGACTGCTTCGGCATAATTGATCTCCTGCACCTGATGGCCGGTGAACTCCCAGCCGTGCGTTCTGCACCACGCGCCGATGCGCCCGGTGTAGTTCCGGGAGAACAGCTCCGCGACCAGGCCGTAAAAGCGGATGCGGAACGCGGCGGCTCCGGGCAGGTCCAGCCGGAGCATCGGCAGTTCCGGCGTCAGCTCGCGCCCGTAACGTCGGCGGTAGGCGGCGTTCAGCGTCGGCGACCAGACCGGCCTGCCGATGACGACCTGCGGCTCGTCGGTGAAAATCCCTTTGATCCGGCGGCACAGTCCGGCGCCGAGCGTGTCGAAATAGCGCTGGTGGGTGACGGCGAGAAACTTCTCCGTCACGGCCGGATTCAACACATCGACATAGAACGGGTTGACCTCATACGTGATTTCGAGGATCTCTCCGGCTGGCAGTTCGGAAGGGTCCGAACCGAGATAGCGGCTGCCGTCGGGCGAGTAAAGGCCGGCGACCTGTTCCACGGCGCACTCCTCCCGCCGGACCGTGCGGAAGCGCAGGAACTTTTGCCGGAATTCGTCTCCGGAGGCGTTGACCTCTCCGCCGCCGAAGCCGGAGGGCCAGCCGATCTCGTCGTAGAGCCAGGCGTCGAGTCCGAGCCGTTCCGCTTCGAGGATGCACGCCTTTACGCATTCGAACCAGCGTTCGCCCATGTAAGGTGTTTTCAGCCCGCTTCTCGCGTGCATGAAGAATCCTCCGAGTCCGGCCTGCTTCATGGCGCGGATCTGGCGGACGAGTTCATCGGGTTCGAGCTCGTCGTTCCAGCTCCAGAAGGGAACCGTGCGGTATTCGTTCGGAACCGGTGCGGTTGTTTTGCAGGAACAGATCATTGTTTGCCGTTTTGCTCCGTCAGTCTTTGATCCAGGCCCAGGTCAGCATGGACTGGGGCACGCTGCCGCTCCAGCAGTTGTCGACCTCCCAGGAAAGGCGCCCGATATCGCGGGTGTTGGCCGCATGGCCGTCGACATAGAGGAGGTTCAGCGAATCGTTGTGCCGCCAGTCGGTTCTCTGGACAATGTTTTCCCAGATGCGCCAGAGGCAGGTCGCATTCTGCCGGCATTTGAAATCGGCCACTGCCCCGAGATTGCCCGGCGTTTTCGCTGAGGTCACCTTCCGGATGGAGGAGCCGTTGTCGCTGGGGTCGAAGTGTCCGTTGATCGCGTAGTTGGTCATCGGATTGTCTCCGGCGATCCGGATCGACTCCTCGCTGCTCGGGCAGAGCAGGGTCTTGCCGTAATCCTCTCCCGCGTGAGCGACGGTTCTGGCGATGTAGGGGGTGATGGAGATGACCCAGTAATTGTTGTTGTATTCGCCGGGGCCGTATTGCGGGATCGGCAGAAAGCCGTCCTGTTCCATGGTGTAGAAGTTGATGCCCATCCCGATCTGCTTGAGGTTGTTGATGCAGCTGATGGAGTGCGCCCGGGAGCGCGCCTGGTTCAGGGCCGGCAGCAGCATGCCGGCCAGAATCGCGATGATGGCGATGACGACCAGAAGCTCGATCAGCGTGAAATTCCTGATTTTCCTGTGCATGGTGAATACCTTTCTGTCATTGGTTAAGGTAGCGTGTCCGACTGTATTTTCCAATTTGCGGTTCAAAAAATCAGACCTCCTGTTCCTGGAGTTTCCGGCGGGGGGCGGGGCGTTTGTCTGCCGCGTCTGAATGGCGGATGAGGAATTCGTACTTCCGGAGCAGCCTGATTTTGATTTCGCAGTTGCGTCCGCCCGGAATCCGCAGCGTCAGGCGTTCGGCGCCGGAACGGCGGCTCCATGCCGCCAGCCCGATCTCCCAGACCAGGAATTTCCCATAGTAGTGGTCGGAGATCAGCCTGCCGTCGAGGAACGCCTGTCCATATTCGCCGTCGTAGACGGCTTCGAGGACGAGGTCGGCGGCGTCCCGCAGCATATCGGGCGTGACGACGGTTTCGAGCACGAGGTCGTTCCCGGCCCGGCTGCGGTGAAAACTGAGTTCCGGCGCGCGGTGGCCGGGCAGGTTGCCCGAGAAGCTGCGGATGCCGAATCCGGGCGTCTCCTGCAGCCGCACCTCCGCCTCGCCGCAATGGAGTTCGAGCGGACGCGGGCTCAGGACGTCCAGCGTGAAGAAGTCGCGGTCGCAGAGTGCCGAAATCCGTACGTTTTCTCCGCTGCGCACGCTTTCGAGAATCTGCATCGAGCTGAAGGCGGCGTACTCGGCGATATCGCAGCACTCACCGGCCCGTTCGGTATCCACGAGTATGAAGCGGACGCCGTCCTTCCCTCCGAATTCGGCGGCCTCGATGCCGCGCGACGGGGAGCCGACCGCGCTGACGAGGTTCGGGCTGTGGCGTTTGATCAGCAGTCCCGGCGTGGCGCGGACGGGATCGGCATCGGGCAGCACGAAGCTGCTTTCGGTGAACTCGTCGGTCGTGGCGAAGGCGATCAGCTGCACGGCGTTGCCGTAACCGCGGCGGTCCAGCAGCGTCGCGGTCGAGTGGTCGAGAAAGCAGCGTTCTTTGAGCTTGACGAAGAACGGCAGAATCTTCGTGGTCTGCGGCGGCAGCTCGAGCTGGACCAGTTTCGGATACTCCTGAAACACCTCGCTGGCCAGCCGGTTCGGCGTGGTTGCGATGCGCACGTCGCGCTTCCAGCCGGCGTGAATGTTGCTGACGTTGCGGGCGAAGATGAAGTTGCTGTCCGACAGGTTGAGCCCGGTGGTGACCCGGGCGAGCGCTTCGACTTTGCGGCCCGGCAGCGCGCGCGCCGCGGCCGCCTCAGCCGGAATTTCCCGGCCGTAGCCGTCGAAAAGATCGCCGCTCTGTGGATTTTCCCCGGGATGGGCCGAGCCGAAGGCGCGGAGTGTGCACCAGTCCGGATCGGGATGGGTTTTCAGGATTTCGGTTTCGAAACTGCGCAGGAACCAGCCGAGCCGTTTCAATCCGCGGTAGGAGTCGCGCAGCGTCCCGGTGCAGCTGATCGGTGCTTGAAAATTCATGTCGCGGTGCGGGATCATCGATTCGTTATCGTCCCCGAAGTGCTGTCCGTCGCAGAAGATGAAAAATCCGACGCCGGACGCCCCCTCGGCGACCGTCTGCTGGGCGAGCGCCTCGACGCTCGGCGCCTTGATGATCGGTCCCTGAAAGCCGTTCGTGTTGCGGTAGGCGGGGTAATCGAAGAAACGGACGAACATGCCGCAGCCGGTTTCGATCGAAATATACGGCACGCCGCGGTTTTCGCGCGGCCGCAGCGGGGAGAGTTCCCCGTCCGTGCCGAAGCAGGAGGCCGGATAGTGTCCGCCGGTATCGACGCGGCTGCCGAGCAGCTCCTCGCGTCCTTCGATCCGGTTGATGTCGATGAACGGCAGGTCGATGCCGGCTTCGCGGACCAAACGGCTGTAAAATTCGAGATGCTTGCGGTTTTCGGCGTCATCGGTGTCGCCGCGCGGAATGTCGTCACCTTTGCAACCGGCCGAGCCGAGTTCGTTTTCGAGCTGGAACAGGATGATCGGACCGCCGGAAGTGATCAGGTGCTTCCCGGCAATGGCGAGAAATTTCCGGTAAAACCGCTCCGCATAGCCGAGGTATTCGGGATCGTTGCTGCGGAGCTTCGCACCGAGCTTCTCCACGAGGAAATCCGGATAGCCGCCGTTGCGGAATTCGCCGTGCACGAACGGCCCCATGCGGAAGATGGCGTAAAGGCCGAGTTCGCCGAGCAGCCCGAGCAGGTGATCGACATCGTGGTTGCCGCTGAAATCCCAGACGTTGTCCGCGGTTTCATGGTACCGCCAGACGCAGTAGAAGCTGACCGTGTTGATTCCGGCCGCCTTCATCATCAGCAGCCGGTCGCGCCAGACCGCACGCGGAATGCGGCCGTAGGAGAAGTCGCCCGCATAAATGAAGCGCGGTTTCCCGCCGATTACCAGATATTCTTTTTCCACCTGAAACATTTCGATTCACCGCTCCGGTTGATTCATTTCATTTTTCGTTCGCTTATATTATGATCGATTTACCGGCAAAAGACAATAGGTTTTAAATAAATTTGAAATAGAAAGATATTGTAATTTATTGAAAGTTATATACAATATATTCTTACTGAAAAATTGATTACCGTTCATCGGAATGCCGCTGGCATTTTCCCGAAATCCCTTTTATAGTAATGGAGAATGCGGGAACATGTCCGGCGGAGCGGATGTTTCCGGCATCGGTTTTTTATGGACGGGGAGATATCGGAAGTGTTTGATTTCATCGCGTTGAAACGGTCGGTCGGCGAATATATCGATTCGCTGCATCTCGAGCCGGGAGACCGGATTCCGACCGAAAACAAACTGTGCCGGAAATTCGAAGCCAGCCATTATCAGGTCCGGAAGGTGCTGGCCGAGCTGAATGCCGAGCGCGGCTGGGTGACCATCCAGGGCTCCGGAACCTACATTCCGGGCGGACTCGAGCGCCGCCCGCGGGAGCGGGTCATCGCGGTCGTGCGCTCGTATCTGCACGACATGATCACGCAGATGAGCGACGCGCATTCGCTGGCGCTCGAAAACAAATACCAGTTTCTGCTGTTCGGCATCGACCATGCGGAGATCGTCGCGGAGCAGGAGTGCCTTGAGCATCTGCTGACCCGGCGGCTGCACGCACTGGTCATCGATCCCCACCCCGGAAATCCGAAGATGCGCGAAACCCTCGACCGGTTTGTCGCGCAGGGGACGCGTGTCGTGCTGCTGAACGGTTCGGAGGAGCTCCGGCGGCGCTATCCGACTTACAGCTTCAATTATCACCGGGCCGGATATATGGCGCTGGTTCAGCTCATGCGGCAGAATGTGAGGAAGGTGATCCACATCGCTCCCTACAATTCCATTGCCTGGCAGCACGAGGAGTTCCGGCAGGGGGTGGACGAGGCCAGCGCGGATTTTTCGTTTCCGGTGGAACGCATGTTCGGGAAGATGATGCTCGATGTGAGGAGTTTCAGATGGAGCTGGCAGCCGCAGGAATTCCAGCTGCCGCTGGAGGATGGCTGCGGTTACATCGACGACAACGACCCTTTCGAGGCCAGCTACGTGCAGACCCGGCTGCAGGAGGCGGGGTTCCGGAGTTCACCGGTGATTTCGGTCTATCACACTTCCGGTCCCTCCGCCTGCGCGACGCTCTGTTTCAATATGAATGAACGTATGAAATGGGTCGTGAACGAACTGATTCACAATGCCGGAAATTTGCCGCATGAGCACCGGTTCAACCCGGTTCTGACCCCGCCGTCGGAGTCGCCGGAGCCGTACCGGGTGCTGTGGGGCTGACGGTCGCGGGTTCGCCGGGCTTGAGATCGAATTCCGTGCCGTCCTTCCGCCGGATTCTGAGCCGGGAGGCGGACGAGAGCGTACAGCCGTCCCCCGGCCGTCCGGAGACGGTCAGCAGCCGGCCGCCGCCGACCGGCAGCACGGCCGTGAACGGAGGAGCCCCCGCCGCCGGCTCCACGCCGACGACCGCATAGCCCGGTTCCGCCGGATACACGCCCGCATAGTGCCGCAGCAGATGGTAAAGCGGCCCCGCGCTCCAGGCGTGGCAGTCGCTCCGGGTATCGGCAGACGGGCATTCCGGAAAGGTCGTGAAGCCGAGCTCGAGCATCGGCTCCCACTGCTTCAGCACCGTTTCGAAGCCGGCATCGTTGCCGGTTCTGTGCATCGCTTCGAGCAGGTAGAAGGCGAAGTAGAGCGTGCAGCCGGTCAGGCCGGGGTCCTCCGTCAGCGCGGCGGAAAGTTCCGTTCTCAGGCCGCTGTCCGCGGCGCCGGCGAGAATCGCCCAGGCGTTGACGTGACAGCTGAAGTACGCCTTTCCCGGCACGTCGGTGTAGCGGCGGCGCTCCTGGTCGAAGCAGTGCCGGTTGACCGCGGCGAGAACGCTTTGCCGCTCCGCTTCCCAGTCGTGTCCGGGGATGATCCCGGCTGCCCGGAAAAGCCGCCCGGCCACCCGGCACGCTTCGGCGTAGAGCAGATTCAGCAGCGTTTCCGGGAGCTCTTCGCCGCGGGAGCTGCGCCCGTCCGGCCACCCCGCGGCCCAGTCGCTGAAGTTCCAGCCCGGCACCGGCCCGATCAGGCCGGTGCCGCCGTCGCGGTGCGCGGAGAAATATTCGAGCACGTCGCGGATGCCGTTCCGGTGTTCGGCAATGACGGATTGGTCGCCGGTGTAGTCGTAACAGTCCCCGGCCATCATGATCCAGTAGAGGCTGAAACCCGGGATGACCTGCCGGAAATTCGACGGGTAGCGCGAGGCGGTCAGGCCGCCGCCGAGCCGCGATTCGTCGAATTGCCGGACCGCCTGCCTGCCGAGCCGCGCGTCGCCGGTCGCAAGATAGGAGATCAGCGCCTGAATGCGCGTGTCGCCCGCGTACTGCAGCTGCTCCCAGTACGGGCAATCCTCGTAGTGCTCATGGGCGCAGCAGCGCGCCGTGTGCCAGGCCGTTTCGAAGATTCGTTCGAGGACGGGGCGTTCCGGGCTTCTCCAGACAGCTTTGCGGTCGAACGGGTAGGCGACGAATTCGAACGACAGCCGTTCGATCGCAAGCGGGGCATCGAGTTCGAAGGCGAGCTCGACGAAGCGGCCGGAACGGTACCAGAAGCTGTCGAAGGCTCCGTCGGCGCCGTTCAGCTTCAGCAGGTCGGAAAATCCGTACTCCCCGACGCGGCCGCCGGGGACCGGGCCGCGCTCCGTGCGGACGCCGTTGCGGAAAAGCGCTTCCGCATAGCCGATCCGGCAGACGCCTTTTCCGCCGGAGAAACGCAGATGGACGAGGCTGGTGCGGTAGCGCCCGAGGTCGAGCAGGATTGTGTGCTTTCCGGCCGGGATGCGCCCCGTCGCTCCCCCGGAACCGTCCGGCGCGAGAAATTCGTTTCCGGCGAGGATGCTTCGCACCGCGACCGGTTCCTGCCGCATCGGCGGAGTCGTTCCGGGAACCAGGCGCCAGCGGGTCGGCGGATCGGTTTTGCAGCGGTCGGCGAAATACGGTTCCCCGACATGCCTGACGGCGGGCCAGTCCGAATCGTCGAATTCCGGCAGCTTCCAGCCCGTGAGCGCCGGGTCGGGCTCGTACTCCTCCATCGGCGGAGCCGGAATGCCGCCCCGGCCGTTCCAGCTGTCGCGCCATTTGCGGTGACGGCGCGAAGCGTCCCGGCGGCAGCGCCAGCTTCCGGGTGTCGCAAACGCCGCGTCGCCGGAGAGGATGAGAAAGCCGCCGCCGGTGTGGATTTCACTCCACGGTCCCTCTTCTTCCCGGAAGCCGCACGGGTAGACGATCACCTCGGCGGCGAGGACGTGACTGCCGGGCGGGAGCTCCAGCGTACAGGATTCGTAACGGTAGTGTTCGAGGTCGCCGCGCGCCGGGCCGCGGCCGACGAAGACTCCGTCGAGGAACAGATTGCAGCGGTTGTCGGCGCTGAACAGGAGCCGGACGGTCCGCTGCCGGGCGGTTCGGAAGGCGAGGCGGAAGAGTGTGAACTCCGGCGCGCCGGACGGATAGTCCGGGTGCCAGCACCAGCTGCCCGGCAGAGTCTCCGGGGCGAGGGGAATTTGCGGTTCTTCCATCGTTTTCCTTCCCAGGCGGTTACCAGACTTCGGCCATGAACGATTCGACGAATGCGGCACTCTCGTCCGGGCTGCGCGTCAGCGACAGGCACCAGTGCGGTGCGCCGTGCGGCTCCGTCCAGCGGTGGGAGCAGCCGGCCGGGTCGAACACGATCCGGCCGGGCTCGCTGCGCGCGGCGAAACCGCTGCGCTCAAGCACGTCCGCCGCGGCGAGCACCGCCAGCTGATCCCAGCTTGAGCGGCGGAAGCCGGGTGTTCCGCCGCCGAATTTCCGGTAGGCCAGCAGTTCGAGGTTGTCCGCCGCGACCCGGCGGGCCAGCTCCGCTCCGGTCAGCACGTCGCCGCCGATCGGGGAAACCAGGATCGGGGTCGGCCATTCGGCGGTTACGAATGCGGCGGCCTCCGGCGCCATCTCCCAGTTGAACCCGGGACGCCCCTCCGGCCGGACGCCGTTGGCCATCGAGACCAGGAGCTTGACCTTGCGGGCGACAAGTTCGCGTCCGCCCGGCTGCCGCAGCAGCTCGGCCAGAAGCGTCAGGAGCCCGATCGCGCAGATCGTCACGCTGCCGTCCTCCGCCTGTTCAAGCAGCCTGCGGTAGAGGGCGACGCCCTCTTCGGGCCGGAACCGGTCCGGCAGCGCCTCCGGGACGGCTTCGGCCATGGCGCGGTGGTAAAGCCGGTCGGGCATCCGCTCCCTGTGCTGCCGGTAGCGCCCGCTGTCCGGGTAGTCGAAGTTGCAACCGACCGGAATGTCGGGCCGGCCGAGCCGGAGGTTCAGCGCCCGGACCCCCGCCGCCGGCCAGGGGGAGTGAACGCTGGCGATGACGCCGGCGATTGCCGCGTTTCCGCGCCGGGCAAGCGCGTGCAGCACGCAAAGCGCGCCCGCGTCGTCGCAGTCGGTTTCAAAATCAGTGTCGAGAATGATCGTTTCCATAAGATATCCATCCGTAATTCCGGTTTGCCGGTTTTCCTGTTAGTATAACACCGGCCGCCGCCGGAAGCAAGCGGTCGTGGAAGGAGTTTTGGCGGATCGTCCGGACTTCCCGGCTTGCAAAACGGTTCCCCGGCGGCTATTTTAGAACGAATCATCCGATCAGCAAAGTTTTCCGCGCTTGACGGCAGGGGGATACGGAAGGCGGCCGGGCATTCCGGCCGCAGTTCGGCAAATCCGGCTCAACTTGGCGGAAAAGGAGGAACATGTGACAGGTGAAACCGCCGGATACGAAGCGCTCGTCTGCGAGCTGGTCGCCGCCATTCCGCGCGGCTGCGTCGCCACCTATGGGCAGATCGCGTTTTTGACCGGCCACCCGCGCCGTTCGCGCATGGTCGGCCGGGCCGTCTCCCGCGTTCCGGCCGGCCGGAGACTGCCGTGCCACCGGGTCGTGAACCATGCCGGGCGCACCGCTCCGGGCTGGCCGGAGCAGCGCGCGTTGCTCGAGCGCGAAGGTGTCCGTTTCAAGCCGAACGGCTGTGTCGACCTCGACCGCCATCTGTGGGCCGCGTTTCCGCTGCCGGAGTGACCGGAGGCGCGGAAAACGGCCCTTCCGCCTGCGTTCACGCTTCGCTCACCGGGTCGAGCCGCTTTTCGATCTGCTCGAGCGACAGCCCCTTCGTCTCCGGCATCATGGTTTTCGCCCAGATCAGCTGCAGGATCATCATCGCGCAGAAAAAGGCGAACATGTAGCCCGCGTCGAACGCCTTGATCGCGATCGGGAAGACCAGCGTCAGCAGCGCCGCGAAAATCCAGTGCGTGAAGCTGCCGAGCGCCTGTCCGGCCGCGCGCTGGTCGTTCGGGAAGATCTCCGAGATGAATACCCAGATGATCGTTCCGGACCCGACGGCGTGGGCCGCGATGAAGACGATCATGCAGACGAGCACGATGTAACTCGATGCGCCGAGAAGCTTCGAAGCTTCGATTTTCGAGAGTTCGGCCGCCGCTTTCACCTCGGCCGGCGGGAGCTGCTCGGGAAGGAGGATTTTCGCCCCCTTGTACCGTTCCGATGCGGCAGCGTCGGCCAGAGCTTTCCGGGCGGCGGCGTAGTCGGCGGCAGCGCGCTGTTTGTCGGCTGCGGAGAAATAGCCTTCGCCTCTTTCGATGCGCATGGCCTGCTCGGCGCCGGTGATCGTGTCGATCGAGGCCGAGACGACCTTGAATTCGGAGAAGCTGAAGAAGGCGATCGCGCAGACGCCGAGGCTCAGGATATATCCGGCCGAACCGATGTAAAGCAGCGTCCGCCTGCCGAGCCGGTCGATGAGCCAGAGCCCGACGAAGGTGAAGATCAGGTTCGTCACGCCGAGGCTGATCGATGCCGCCAGTGCGTTGTTCATCCCGGCCAGCCCGAGCAGCCGCGGCGCGAAGTACAGAATCACGTTGATCCCCGAAACCTGATTGAAGAAGGCGATCAGGAATGCGAAGAAGATCGGCTTGCGCATGCGCATGGTCCAGAACTTCGAATGTTTTCCGGCCGGTACCCGGGTTGCTTCGACCGAGCCGGCCAGCTCCGCGATTTCGGCTTCGCTCATGCCGGGATTGATTTTCCGGAACACCTCGACGCCCTCTTCGGGCCGGTTCGCATCGACGATGAGCCAGCGCGGGCTCTCCGGCAGCGAGAAGCACATGAGTGTGTAGATAACGGCCGGAACCGCTTCGACGCCGAGCATCCAGCGCCAGCCGACTCCGATGTCGCAGAGATTGCCGATGATGTAGTTCGACAGATAGGCGACGAGGATGCCGAAGACGATGTTGAACTGGAAAAGTCCGCCGAGCTTGCCGCGGTCCTTCGCCGGGGAGATCTCCGCGATGAAGAGCGGCGCCGCGATCGTCGAAATGCCGATGCCGACCCCGCCGATGAAGCGCGCGATGATGAACGAACTCACATCCCAGGCGAGTCCGGAGCCGATCGCCGACACCACGTACAGAATACCGTTGAAAATCAGGATCTTCCGGCGCCCCCACCTTTTGGTCGGGATTCCGCCGAAGCAGGCGCCGAGCACGGTGCCCCACAGCGCCGAACTCAGCGCCCAGCCGTGCATCGTGCCGCTCAGGGCCCAGAGGTCCTGAATCTCTTTTTCGGCCCCCGAAATCACCACCGTGTCGAAGCCGAACAGGAAACCGGCCAGGGCCGATGTGATGGACCAGAGCAATAAACGTCCTTTTGTCATCGTATCATCTCCGCGTGATGTCCGTTGATCAGAATGCGCCCGGAATGGCGGCCACCTCGGCCGCGAGCCGGTTCCCCTCCGCCGCCGCGATTTCGATCCGGTGGCCCGAAAGACAGTGGAACAGGAAGCCGGCGCTGAATGCGTCCCCCGCCCCGACCGTGCTGACCACCTCGGCCGGATAGGCCGGCGAGGTGAACTTCTCCCCGTCGTGCCAGATTTCGCACCCTTCCGGGCCGAGGGTCAGGATCACCGTGTTGAGTCCGAAGCGCTTCGCCACGGCGCCGCTTTCGGGCTCGATGCCGAACATCGAGGCGATCACCGGGAGCTCGTCGTCATTCAGCTTGACGACATCCGCCGCCGCCAGCGAGTGTTCCAGAATCTCCTTCGAATAGAAGTCCTGCCGCAGGTTCACGTCGCAGAATACCCGGCAGCGGATTCCGGACAGCAGCCGCCTGAGGGTGCTCCGCGACGCTTCGCCGCGCTGGGCCAGCGTGCCGAAGCAGAACAGATCAAGCTCCGACAGGTCGAGCTTCGGAACCGGGATGTAATCATAGGCGCAGTCGCGCAAAAAGCGGTAGGCCGGCACCTTCGCCTCATTGAGCGACACCGTCACGCTGCCGGTCGGCTGCGGCACGCGGGCGACATGGTCGACCGGCAGCCCTTCGCGGACGATCTCCTGAATCGCCACGTCGCCGAGCGTATCCTGCCCGACCGCCGAAACGAGCAGCGGCTCCGCGCCGAGCCGGTGCAGGTGCACGGCCAGGTTCAGCGGCGCGCCGCCGAGGCGGGCGCCGTCGTCGAAAATATCGAACAGGACTTCTCCGAACGAGACGATCCGGAGCGGACGCCCGGGGCCGCCGTTTTCAAGGGGTACAGCTGTCATGCTTCAAATCTCCTTCTGCATCGGGATGGAAGTCGAACGCAGGATACAGCGTTCGCCGTGGTTGATGAAAGCCTCGACCGAGGCCGAATCCTCGATAATCAGCATATGCTCCGCCGCCGGAAGCTCGATCCCGCGGAGCGTCACCGGGCATTCCGGGCTCGACCATACGCGGCTGCCCGGAACCTGCGTCGCCGGGTTGACCAGAATCCGGTCATCCTTCAAAGTCAGTTCGACCGGGATCGACATCTGCTGGCTGAAGCCGCCGCTGCGGAATATTCCATTGTCGCGCAGCCAGAATACCGCGATCCGGCGGCCGCAGTTCGCGAAGGTCTGCCCTGCATAGGCGTCCCCCTCGAAAAGCGGTCGGGGAAGCGTCTCCGGCGTAAAGGCCTCTCCGTCGAAGCTGCCGAGCGAATAGACGCCGTTGGCGCCGAAAAGCACCCACCGGCCGCCGAGCTCGAAGAGCTCCGGGCACTCGTAGAAGCCGTGAATCCGGCTGCAGAACGTCCAGTTCTTCAGGTCCGCCGAACGGTAGAAGGCGATATGGTTGACTTCGTCGTAGACCGCAATGACGTAATGGCCGGGGGCGTAACGCAGAATGCGCGGATCGCGGCCGCGGTGACGGATGACCGGGTTGTCTTCGTACTCCGTAAACGTCATGCCGCCGTCGAGGCTGTACGCGAGGCATTCGCTGCGCCCGGTCGAGGTGAAGTAAACCAGCAACGCGGGATTTTCCGGCGTGCCGAGGCCGGAGGCGTTCTCCGTGTCGAGGAACGCGCTTCCCGAGAAGCAGAGGTCATTCTCAGCCTTCGGGACGAGGGCGATCGGCAGCTCCTCCCAGTGCAGCAGGTCGTCGCTGACGGCGTGCCCCCAGTGGATGTTGCCCCACTCCGGCGCCTCCGGGTTGTGCTGAAAGTACATGTGATACCGGCTGCCCAGCACGACGAGCCCGTTCGGGTCGTTGAGCCAGCCCCGGCGTGCCGTGAAATGAAACTGTGGACGCGGCGGAATCTTCTGCATCGTTCTCTCCCTTGTGATTTTTGTTGCTCTGCTGTTAAATTATGATGGAAAACCGCCCGGAACGCAACTGCAAAAAATGGTCAGATACGTGCGATTTCAGGACTTTCATCTGTTTTGGTCCCGAAATTCATGCGTTCTGCCCGGTATTCTCCGGGGGAGAGCCCGGTGAGCCGCCGGAACGCATGGTAAAAATAATGGACATCGCTGTGACCTAAAAGCACGGCCACATCCTCCACGGTTCCGCCGGAACAGGTCAGCAGTTCCCGGGCGCGGTCGAGATAGATCGTGTTCAGGTATTCCTTGAGCGGCATGCCGATCTTCCGCCGGAAGCTTTTCGACAGCGCGAACGGCGTCATCTGCATGACGTCGGCCAGTTCCGAGACTCGGAGCCGGGCCGGCGGCGTCCGGTCGATCGCGGCCAGCACCGGGGCGAAGCGGCTGAAGAGTTCGCTGCGTTCGCGGAGCCGTTCGAGATGCGGCGCGACGAATTCCGACATGGCCGCCGCAGCCGCGCTCTGGATGGCGAGCGGCATGCCGGTTTCCCAGGCGTGTTCGAGATATGCGGAAATGACCGGCTGTTCGATGCGCAGCAGTCCCGGCGCATCGTGAAACACCGAACTGCGGGTGTGGTCCGCCAGACGCAGGTGCGCGTAGCAGAGCTTCGACCCCGCAAAATAGCGGACGTCGAACGAATGCTCGGCATTCAGGAGATAGATTCCGGCCGTGTCGAGCCGGTGGACGGCGCCGCCGATGATGATCTCGGCGCCGGGCGAGACTGCGCCCGCAAAGTGGAAGAGCCGGCAGAACGGCGGCGAGAGATGGCGGTAGTGCCGCTCTTCTTCGCGCAGGTCGCAGCCGAAGTTGAACAGATCGAGGTTCAGCACGAGCCGGGTGCCGGCGTGCGTGAACTCCAGCCGGGTCCGGTTCGGAACCGAATCCAGATCATGCTGCTCGACGGCGCGCGATACGAGTACGGTCTCCATAACAATTCTCCTCCCTGCGGATACAGTACCACGCCGGGAGGGGAATTGCAATGATCCGCGGCGGCAAAAGCCGGAATTCAGCTTACGATCCGCACCGGATAGCGCCGGAGAAATGCGGCGGCGGAGAGCTCCGGCGCCGTCGGGCGCGGCATCGTATCCGGCCTGCCGACTGCCGCGTATTTGCTCCGGGCGAAATCGTGACAGGCCAGGAGCCGGACAGGAACCGGCGCGCTCCGCAGGGAAGAGAGGAGTTCCCCGGCTTTCCGGAGGTCGTCCTCGGCATCGTTCCAGCCGGGCATGAGCGGCATCCGGATTTCGAACGGAATTCCGCAGGCATCCAGCCTGCGCAGGTTCTCCAGTATCGTCCGGTTGTCCGCTCCGGTGCATTTCCGGTGCACGCCGGGATCGACCGCTTTGAGATCGAAGAGGAACAGGTTCGTCCACGGCAGGAGCCGCTCGAAATTGCGCCACGGCACATCGCCGCAGGTATCCAGCGCGGTGTGGATTCCGTCGTTGCGGAGCTGCCGGAGCAGCGCCTCGCAGAACTCCGGCTGAAGCAGCGGTTCCCCGCCGGAAAGCGTGACGCCTCCGCCGGAGGTCTCGTAGAACATCCGGTCGGCGGTCAGCAGCCGGAACGCTTCCGGAACGGAGATCCGTTCTCCGTAAATCCGCAGTGCGCCGGCGGGACAGCGTTTCATGCACTCGCCGCAGGCCGTGCAGCCGTTCCGGTCGACGGTGTGGACCCGGTTTTCGAACCGGTGTCGGGAGCAGGCTCCGGCGCACTTTCCGCACGACAGGCATTTCGAGGCGAAGAACGCAAGTTCCGGTTCGCGGCGGATCGTCTCCGGGTTGTGGCACCAGACGCAGCGCAGGGGGCATCCTTTCAGGAAGAGCGTCGTCCGGATGCCGGGGCCGTCGTGCACGGCGAACGGCTTGACGTCGGCGAAAACTCCTTCGGGTTCCATGATTCACGCTTCCCTTTCATTTGCTGCCGCCTGAATCAGGTAGCTGTCCTGCTCCCGGCGGCTGAGGTTGTTCCAGAGGACGTTCCAGCCGCAGACCCGGACCTGCAGGTCGGCGTACCGCTCCGGATGCATCTGCGCCTCCTTCAGCGTCTCCGTGCTGAAAATGTTGAAATGGATCGCATGGCCGCCGCGGAGGAGATAGGTCATCAGCAGCGCACGCATGGCGCCGAGGCCGTCTTCGCCGGATACCGCAGAGGGGGCGAGCATGACATCGAGCGGAAAATCCGCCATGAAGTGTGCGGGATTCAGCTTCAGGACCGACCGGATCATCGCCGTGACTCCGCTGCGGTTGCTGCCGGGCTGGACCGAGACGTTCTTGGAGAACTCCTCCCCCCGCCGCCGCCCGTCCGCCGTGGCCGGAGAAACCTGTCCCCAGGTCAGGAAACGGTCTGCGGAATGGAGCGCCGTGGTGTAGCGGCCGCCGCGGCTGTTCCGGCGTCCGTTGATCCGGGCGGCGGCGGTTTCGACCAGAAGCCGCATGAGGTTGTCCGGTATATCCCGGTCGTTGCCGAATTTGTCCGGATCGTTCCGGATCTGCTGCAGGAGCGGTTCGCAGCCTTTCCAGTCGGCGTCGAGCGCCTTTCGGAATTCGTCCAGCGTGACGGTCTGGGTCTCATACACATATTTCCGGATCATGGCAAGCGCGTTGGCGGCGGACGCGGGACCCATCAGCCAGAGATTCGAGTTGTTGTAAACCGACCCCTTCGCATAACCGTCGACCCCTTTCTCCAGGGCGGACGCGCAGGCGCCGGAAAAGAGAGGCGCGGGATCAACGGCGTCGAGATACCGTTCGAATTCGTTCGAAACCTCGATGCAGTCGTCGCAGCTCTCTTCAAGACGCCGGAGGCAGCTTTGCAGAAAATCGTCGAAGTTCCGGAAAACGTCTCCTGCCCGCAGGGTCTTATCCACAATCTCCGGCAGCCCGAGAACGCAGGGACAGGTCTCCACCGCCTTTCCCCGGACAGCGTATTCGTAACAGCCCTTGATGTCCGCCGTGCGGGCTTCCTCCTCCGAATATCCCGCCGCGAGCATCGCTTTGCGGATGCACGGCTCCCCGACGAAGACGATGCTGTTGCGGCCGCTCCGGATCAGCTTGAGCGCCTTGTCCAGAAAATCGCGCGGCGTGTTTCCGGCGACTTTGATCTGGAGCTTCGGGTCGTAAATTCCGAGTTTTCCGTATTCGTCCAGAATCAGGTGCGACAGCTCGTTGACCGCGCTGGAGCCGTCCGGATTCGTGCCCCCGAAGTAGAATGGATGCCCGAAATAGTAGTTCATGGCGGAGACTCTGCACATGAAATTGCGGAAAACCGCCCGGATGTCGTCGCGCGTGAACTCCCCCGATTCCAGATCGCGGACGTAGTACGGATAGAGCACGCGGTCCAGATTGCCGAAGGAACGGGTCTGGATGCAGTCCGCATACTCCGAAAGCTGGTAATAGAGCCAGATCTGCAGCATGCATTCGTAAAGGGTCGCCGGAGCTCCGTCGCGCAAATGGCGCAGCGCGGTGACGGTTTCGGGGAGGCAGCCGGTTTGCTCCGCACAGGCGCAGATGCGGTTCATCAGCCGCTGCACGGCCTCGTATTCGAGCCGGACGGAGGCGAAAAAATCCCGGTTTTCCGCCGTCATCGTATTTCCGGCGCGTTCCATGAAGCGCTTTTCCGCGGCCTCCGCCCGCGACAGAAGACCGGAGAAGCCGAGAGAGAGGATCGCGTCCCAGTCCGGAACGCTGTGCCAGAAATCGAAATGGAATGCGACGGTCCCGTTGTCCGAAAGAGTCCGGGCGCGCGCCGCGGCCTCCCTCAGCGCTCCGTCGAACAGCTCCTGCTTCCAGCCCGGCAGGATGGCGTCGTCGAATGGTTTGCGGCCCCAGACGCCCAGCGTTACGAACAGATCCCGCGCCGATACGCCGATCCTCATGTTGTCGAGCAGATACGAAAACGCCTCCGCCTTGACGACTGCGCGGGAACCGTCCTTTTTCCGTCCGGCGAGCCGGAGCAGTCCGGCCTTGAGCTCTTCGACGGAAAGTCCGGTCTCCGGAATTCCCGGATTCCGGAATTCGGCCTCCAGTTCCGCTTTGTCCCGGTTGAAAACCAGCATGATATGCACCTCCTGATGTTTCCCGAAAAGTTCCCCCCCTTCCTCCTTCGCCGAGGCTGCGGAGGACAAGTCGGACTTGTCATCCACAGCGCCTGCGCGGCGGATGATACTTTTCGGGGGCCCCGCTCTCTGAAGAGACCATGCCCGACACTGCGTGTCGTGCTCGTCTCAAGAGACCATGCCCGACACTGCGTGTCGTGCTCGTCTCAAGAGACCATGCCCGACACTGCGTGTCGTGCTCGTCTCCGGTGTTCCGTGCGGCTCCGCCGTACTTGCACCTTCGAGAAAGGCATTGTTAATATTTTGATGATATTATTATACCGGAGATACGCTTTTTCCGGAATGGCCGAAACGGACAAAAACATATCTTTTCCGGTATAACGGCCTTGACTTCTCCGCTTTGCGGGTTATGTTCCGGAAAAGGAGGCGAAATCATGCCGCTTTCCCATTTCGAAGAGCTCGGACTGCTTTCGCTCTGCGGGCAGGTCGATTTGAAATTCGTCAATTTTTTTTACGGAACGAACCCCGGATCCTGGAAAAGCCGTTTCCCGTACAACCGGCTCCTGTTCATTCTCGAGTCGGACGGCGCGAGCACCTTCGGGGACGGCATCCGCAGCTGCCGCGCGGAACGCGGCAGCTGGTTTCTGCTTCCGCCGTTTCAGGAGATCACGCACGACCACAATGAGACAATGCTCCATTTGTCGATCCACTTCCGGCTGACGGTCTGCGGCGGCTTTGAGCTGCTTTCCGGCAGACATGCGTTTTTCTGCGGCCGGGACCCGGTGCTCGTCAACGGCGTCATTTCGGAAATCCGGGAAAAGGATGCGCTGCGGCTGGCTTCCGGATTGTGCGCCTGGTGCTGGACGGTTCTTCACCGGGTCATGCCGCAGGTCTCTTCTTCCGCGGTTCCGGCGCTGTATGCGAATCCGGCCTATGCGGAATTGTTTGATTTTTTCTGGAAACACGCCACGGCCGCGACGCGGGTCGGCGACATGGCCGCTTTTCTCAGGATGGCCCCGGAGTCGTTCGTCAAGAAATTCACCCGCGACACCGGAATCTCGCCCGGAAAATTCCTCAACCGCATCGTGGCCGCCCATGCGATGACCATGCTCTCCGGAGACCGGCGCTCGATCAAGGAGATCGCCGCCGCGCTCGAATTCTGCAACGAATTTTATTTCTCGCGTTTTTTCCGGCGCGAAAGCGGCATGTCGCCGCGGGAATTCCGGAAACGTTTTCTTCCGGCCGCGTTTCCGGAATTCCCGCGGCCGTGAAGGTTTCCGGCGGAGCGTGAGGCGGGTGCTCGCGTTCCGCGGAGGAGGCCTGCGGCAGAATTCAGAAGGGGGCATCGCTCCCCGGCGGCCGGCGTGTCTGCTCCGTATTCAATAAAAAAACCTTCCCGGCGGGAAACGCCGGGAAGGCCGGACATGCGGAACCGTATTACGCGGTGCAAGTCACATAATAGCGGGCAAGGATATAAGCCGATGCCAGCACCATGCTGCCGAGCGTCACCGGGACGCCGTATTTCAGGAAATCCATGAATCCGACCTGATGCCCGTTCTTCTCGGCGATGCCGACGGTGACCAGGTTCGCCGCCGCGCCGACCAGCGATGCGTTGCCGCCGAGACAGACCGCCAGCGCCAGCCCCCACCAGAGCAGATTCCGGCACTCCATGCTGTGGTTGAAGGCCGGAGTGCTGCTGATGAAGGCGGCCACGACCGTCACCATCGCGGCGGTGAACGACACGTTGTTCATCACGGCCGCGGCGATGGCGCTGACCCACATGATGACCAGCACCACGACCGGCACCGGCCAGCCGTCCATCAGCGACATGAGGCCGCCGATCTTTTCCATGAGTCCGCAGTATTCCGCGCCGCAGACGAGAATGAAGAGCGCCATGAAGAAGAAGAGCGTGCTCCACTCGATCTTTTCGAGCGCATGATCCACATCGACCTTGCAGATGAGGAGCGCGAGCGTCGCTCCGGCCATGGCGACCACGCAGGGCTGGAGCCCCAGCGCGCCGTGGACCAGAAAGCCGAAGATCGTCAGCACCATGACGATTCCGCCGCGGCGCAGGTTGCTCCAGTCGGTGATCGCCGCGCGTTCGTCGAGCTCCATGATGAGCGCGCGCTTTTCGACGGTCACATGCATGCGCTTCGAGTAATAAACCCAGAGGCAGATGCAGTAGATGGCCATCACGACGATGATGAACGGAGCGAGGTTGATGAGGAAGTCCGCGAAGTTCAGCCCCGCGATCGACCCGATGATCAGGTTCGGCGGGTCGCCGATCAGCGTTGCGGTTCCGCCGATGTTCGAGGCCATGGTTTCGGCCATCAGGAACGGAATCGGCGGTACGCCGAGCTCGTTGCAGACCAGCAGCGTGACCGGCGCGACGAGCAGGATCGTCGTCACGTTGTCGAGGAAGGCCGACAGGAACGCCGTCGCCAGGACCAGCAGAATCATCGTGCGGATCGGCAGTCCCCTGGCCACCTTTGCGCAGCGGATCGCGACGTACTGAAAGAGCCCGGTCCCTGAGAGCAGGTTCACGAGCAGCATCATGCCGGCCAGCGTGAACACCACGTCGAAGTTCGAATAGCGCGAAAACGTGTCGAGTTTGTCGTAGAGCTCGGCGTTGCGCACCATCGCCTTGCGGCCGGTCACGGCCGACATGGCCTGTTCGGTCTGTGCCAGCGCATCGGCGCGCTCCTCCTGAAGCAGCGTCCGGCCGGCGTCGGTTTCGGCGGGGATGCCGTTCTCCGCGGCCACGCTTTCAGCGGCCGGAGCCGGTTCCGCGGAGCTGTGGCCCGGTCCCGGCAGGATGACGAGCAGCATCAGCATGGCGCCGAGCAGGGCGGCGACGGTTTTGTGAACTTTCTCCGAGGCGATGAGGACGTAGGTTCCGACGAACACGACCGTCCCGATCCAGAAAATAAGAGTCGAGTATTCCATGATATGCCGCATTTACCCGCGAAGGACTTTTTTGACGATGTGTTTGACCATGATTTCTCCGACATATTTGCGGTTCGCATCGACGACGAAGCAGGTGCGGACGCCCTTTTTCACCATTTTGACGGTGAACTGGATCAGCGGAGTCTCCGGGTGGGCTGTGAGCGACGGGTTGCGCATGTAATCGCGCACCACGTGCTGATTCTCCTCCTGGAAAATCCGGTTGAACGGCTCGAAGCTGGTCAGGAAGTCGAGATTGTCCATCCGGAAGATGTATTCGGGGATGAAGCTTTTCAGGATGTCCATCGCGGTCAGCTCGCCGACCAGCCGGTCGTTTTCGTCGAGCACCGGAATCGTCGTATGATCGTCGCGGCTGAAGAGGTCCAGTGCGGCCGAGAGCGTGTCGTTCTCGCGCAGATAGCTCCCGCAGGAGATCATGACATCCTCGGCGACGAGGTTGCTGCGGACGGTCACGTTGGCCTTGCGCAGCGTCTCCATGAACTCGGACGCGTTTTTCGCTCCGCAGAGCTTTTCGAGGTTGTCGCCGGCGGCGAGGTAGCGCATCATGGCGGCGAGCGACTTCAGGTAGAGATCGCTGGTGTCCGGCGAGATGAGCGACATGAGGACCAGTTTGCACGGGGCGACGTCGGCCTCCTTGAAATGGACCGGCTTCGGGAGCACCCCGACGATGATGTAAAGGTCATCGAATTCCGGATCACGCAGGTGCGGCATCGCACACCCCTCGTACGGGATCTGCAATGTGTCCTCGCGTTCGATCATGCCGGAGACGATCTTGTCGACGTCGAGCGGGATATCGAGAACCGCCTGCGCCTTTTTCAGCATTTCCGCATAGATTCCGGAACGGCTGACGCCGCTGACGTTCGTAAAGATCAGCTCTTCATTCAGAATGGATACCAGCTTCATCTTTGAGCACCTTCCACGATTAAAGGTTGAAAGGGGGGACGGTGCCCCCCTCGATAATTACATGCGTTCCACCACTGCTTCGGCGAAGCCCGAGCAGCCGACTTCGGTCGCGCCGTCCATGAGGCGCGCAAAGTCGTAGGTGACGACGCGGTCGGTGATCGCCCGCTCGATGCCGCGGCTGACCAGGTCGGCCGCTTCGGTCCAGCCGAGATGCCGCAGGAGCATTTCGCCGGAGAGCGCGAGCGAGCTCGGATTGACCTTGTCGAGCCCGGCGTATTTGGGCGCGGTGCCGTGGGTTGCTTCGAAGAGCGCGTGCCCGGTCGTATAGTTGATGTTCGCTCCGGGGGCGATGCCGATGCCGCCGACGCAGGCCGCGAGGGCGTCCGACACATAGTCGCCGTTCAGATTCATCGTCGCGATGACGTCGTATTCGTCGGGACGGGTCAGGATCTGCTGCAGGAATGCGTCGCAGATGCAGTCCTTGACGAGGATCTGCCCTTCCGGCGCCTTCCAGTCGCAGTCGGCGGCGACGGCCGCCCTGCCGGCGTATTCGCGCCGGACGAGGTCGTATCCCCAGTTCTTGAAGCCTCCCTCGGTGAACTTCATGATGTTGCCCTTGTGGACGAGGGTCACGCTGCGGCGGTTGTTCGCTATCGCATAATCCAGCGCGGCGCGGATCAGCCGCTCGCTGCCTTCGACCGACACCGGCTTGATGCCGATGCTCGAGCTTTCGGGGAAGCGGATTTTTTTGACGCCCATCTCGTTCTGAAGGAATTCGATGACTTTCTTCACCTCGGGCGTTCCGGCGTTCCACTCGATGCCGGCGTAGATGTCTTCGGTATTTTCGCGAAAGACGACCATGTCGGTCTTCTCCGGATGCTTCACGGGGGACGGAACGCCGTTGAAGTAGCGGACCGGGCGGAGGCAGACGTAGAGGTCGAGCTCCTGCCGCAGAGCGACGTTCAGCGAACGGATTCCGCCGCCGACCGGCGTGGTCAGCGGTCCCTTGATGGCGATCAGGTATTCGCGGATCGCATCGACGGTTTCGCCGGGAAGCCAGAGCTCTTCGCCGTAAACCCGGTTGGCTTTTTCACCGGCGAACAGCTCCATCCAGGCGATCTGCCGCCTGCCGCCGTAGGCCTTTTCGACCGCGCGGTTCCAGATCCGCATCGAGGCGGCGGTGATGTCGGGACCGATGCCGTCGCCCTCGATGAAGCCGATGATCGGACGATCCGGAACCTGAAGCTTTCCCGACGCATCGGCGGTCACGCGCTCGCCTGCCGGAACCTTGATCATTTTATATGCCATGTATGTCTCCTGGTTGACTGTTTTTTTGCAGATAACGACCCTGCATACTATACAGCCGGAGCCGTCCGTCTGCAAGCAGGGGGCGTTACGAATCTCCGAACTTTTAACCGGATTCGAAATCCGCGCTTGCAATTTATCCTCCGTTGCGGTATGATATGAGAAATGAACCAGAAACACCTGTTCCGGAGGAGTGACGCTTATGAAATTTCGCAATTGGTTCCTGTCGTTCGCCGTATTGGCCGGGCTGGCCGCAACTGCGGCGGAGGCCGTCCCGGAGCCGGAAAAGACGCCGGCAGCCGAAGCGGGGGCAAGCGCGCCGGCGCTCGAGCTGCCGCCGCGGATCGGGCTCTTCATGAAGAGCAGCGACCCGGATGACGGTACGCACGGGACGGTCGGCGTCAGCCTGACCGGGGTTCCGGCGGGACAATATTTCGGCGGCCTCCAGCTCGGCTTTTTCGGTGAAAATTTTGAATTCCACAACTCTTACGGCATCTGGGCCGGGTGGTACGGGGAGATGCAGCGGCAGAAGGGGCTGCAGTTCGCCTTCACGAACGTCGCATGGAAATATGCGACTGGCCAGTTCGCGCTGGGCGGGAACTTCGCGGAGCTCTGCGAGGGCGTGCAGGCGGCGGGGCTGGTCAACAGCGCGCCGGAGCTGGCCGGAACGCAGCTGGCCGGTTTCGGAAACATGGCCGGAACGGCGAACGGGTTTCAGCTGGCCGCGCTGCTGAATCAGGCCGAATACGGCAGCGGCGTGCAGCTGGCATTGTTCAACGTGACGGGCGCTGCGCCGGAGGACCCGATGCGGGAGCCGGCGGGGCAGCGTCCCGGCTTCGTCGTTCAGGTCGGGCTGGAGAATTACAGCGTCGACCGGAAGGTGTTCCAGCTCGGATTGTACAACATCAAAACCGAGCCGGGGTTCCAGATCGGGCTGCTGAACCGTTCCACGACGGGCTGGATCAGCTGGCTTCCGTTCATCAACTGGTAGGATGAAGCGGCAGTCCGCCGCCCTGTTCCGGCGGGACAGCTCTCCCTGTTCCCGGGCTGCGGGCTGGGGCGTTCTGCTCAGGAGAGGAGTAAAAACTCCCGGGGCATACTGCGAGCCTTGCAGCGTTCCGCTGCGGAGGGGGGGAGCAGCCGAAACGCGGAGTTCCGCGCCCATGAAAATTCCGCCGGAGCCGGGTCGCTCGGAACTCCGGGCCGCTGCGGTTTTCCGGGCCGGGAGGCTTATTCCGTCCGGGCCGGATGTTTGTTCAGGCTTCGTGCGCCGAGTCCGGCGAATACGGCGGCGAGTCCCCAGAGCAGAACCGCCGCCCACAGCGCCTTCTCGTATGCCAGCACGCCGCAAAGAGCCCAGACCGCGCCGCGCGCAAAGAATTTGACCGGCGGCCTGCCGCGGCCGACGGTGTTGGAGAGGATCAGGCCCGCCGCGATCAGCACGACGAGCAGAATGTCGAATTGTTCCCGGTTCAAAGCTGGACTCCTTTTCGCAATTCACCGTCAGGCGTTCAACTGAGCGGCGATTTCCGCTTCGTCGCCGGTCGGGGTGAAGCCGGTGATGGTCCAGCTTTCATCCTGGCAGGCGCAGGCGCCGGGCTCGACGGGGGCGAGCGGCCCGAGCGATTCGATTTCGAGAAAACCGGGCATCGTGAAGAATTCGGCGTTGCAGCCGCCGTCCGGATAGACGGCGCCGGGTTCGTACCCGAAGCGTTTCCGGAAAAGTTCGCCGCCGAGCGCGTAGGCGGCCCAGCCCGCTTTGACCAGCGCGCCGAATTTCTGCTTCGAACCGTAACGGTCATCCTGCCGCATCCGGATGAAACGGTCGCCCCAGGTGAAGCGCGGGTCGGCCATTTTCGTGAACTGCCACAGCACGAGCGGGCGCGCATAGTCGAACGACTCCCCGGCCTCTTTGCCGTGCGGAACATACGGTTCCTGCGGCACGATCAGTTCTCCGCCCGGCGCCATGACCGTAAGACACCAGGGAGAAAATGCGGCCGCCCACGGATTCCCGTTGTAAATCCGGTGATGCAGCCGGACCTCCGTGCCGGTCGCGGCCAGCTCGATATCGATCTCCTTGCGGAGTCCGGTCGTCGCTTCTTCGGCACAGGAGAGGCGCAGGATTTTCCCGTCCCACGCATATTCGACCGGTTCAGTATCCGGATAGTAGGTGCGCGGCCAGACTTCGGGCGCGTGCCAGAGGCGGTGGCCTCCATAACTCCGCCATTCGTCCTGCCGGACATCGGCCATTTCGTCATCGAAATTCTTCATGAAGTTCGCGCCGCCGCTGCGGCGGTAGGCGAGAATGCGCGGCCCGAGCCCCGTCGATATGACAAGCTCGGCGTCGCCGTTGGCGAGCCGCAGACAGTGATCCCACCCCCGGTAGCTGATTGTTTCGAGTTCCATCCTGATTTCCTCCCGATATTTTCTATTGTACACGCTGCGAACCGAAAAAGCAACCCGCAAAGTCAGCGGAAATCAAAGAACTTTGCAGGTTGCCGGGGAAAGTGACGGCTTTCACATTTTCCGTGTCAAAACTGCCGTCCCGGCGGGTTGAAACCGCACGGCCGCACCGTATGTTAAAAGCGGAACGGAAAAACAGGCAAACGGAAAGGAACGGATCATGGCGGATTTCAGCGGCTTCTCCCACGGAATGGGCATCGGCGGATGGCTCACGAACTACAAACGGTTCAACGTCCTGCCGGACGAGTGGAAGACCCGGTTGTCGCCGGGTGACTTCGAGCATTTCGCGACTTACATCACGCGGCGGGACATCGATTACATCGCGTCCCTCGGCATGGATCATATCCGCCTCGGCTTCGACCAGGTCGTCCTCGAAGCCGGGCCCGGCGAGTATCGCGGGGAGATCTGGGAGCACATCGACCGGTTCTGCGACTGGTGCCGGGCGGCCGGCGTCAATATCGTCCTGAATCTGCATAAGGCGGTCGGGAACTACTGCGATATCCCGTCCGCAGTCACGCTGATGGAGAGCCCGGAGCTGCAGGAGCGCTTCATCGCCGTCTGGGTCGCGTTCGAAAAACGTTACTCCGGGCGCCCGGAGATCGTGTTCGAACTGCTGAACGAGGTGAACGAGACGCGGGAGTCGGATATCGAAAACTGGAACCGTCTCGCCGCCCGGACGATCCGGGCGATCCGGGAGCTGAATCCGTCGCGCCGCATCGTGATCGGCGGAACCTGCGCCAACAGCTGCGACCGGCTGCGGTTCCTGCCGGAATTCGATGATAACGTCATCTACACCTGGCATTTCTATTTCCCGTACGAATTCACGCATCAGCAGGGCGTCCTGCAGCCGGCCCCGCTCTGTTACAACCGGAGGATGCCGTATCCGGGCGACATTGAAATCTACCGCGACTTCAGGCGTTTCGTGTACCGGGATGAGAATCCGTATCCGGACGACGGCCGCATGGATTCAAATGTCCTGCGGCGTGCGATGGCCCCCGCCTTCGAATACCAGGCAGCCCATCCCGGCCGGACGGTCTGGTGCGGGGAGTTCGGCACCATTCGCCACTGTCCGCTGGAATGGCGGGAAAATTATATGCGGGATGTGATCTCGCTGCTGCTTGAGCACCGCACTCCCTACTGCGTCTGGAACTACCTCTCGACACCGAACGACGGCAACCGGTTCAGCCTGGTCGACGACGACCGCCGGGAAATTCTGAGCCCCCGCCTCGCCGCCGTCATCCGGGGAGAGATTACCGCCTGACCGGGAATCGCCCCCGTCAGCGGACGGACCGGCTGCGGGCCGGGCGGCCGAGAAAGACGGAAACAAGGAGAAAGACGCCGAGCAGATACGGGTAACCGAGGTATCGGATGACTTCGAGCGGAGAGACGGCCAGCCCCGTCGCGCCCGCCGCGCCGATCGCGGTCAGGATCTGGGCGCCGTACGGCAGCATGCCCTGTACGATGCAGCTGGCGCTGTCGAGGATGCTGGCGCTGCGTGCGGCCGGGATGCCGTACCGTTTCGAAATATCGCGGGCGATGGGGCCGGTGATGACGATCGCAACCGTATTGTTGGCGGTGAAACAGTTTACGACGCCGACCAGGAGGAAGATGCCGAATTCGCCTCCGCGCCGCCCCCGGATGTGCGTCTCGATGGTTTTGAGCAGATAGGCGATGCCGCCGTTGTAGCGGATGACCTTCAGGAGTCCGCCGGCCAGCAGCGCGACGATCAGCGTTTCGGACATCGAAAGGGTGCCGGAACCGAGTGCGCCGAGGAATCCCCACAGGTCGAAACTCCCGTTGGCCATGCCGATGACCCCGGCGAAGGCGGTTCCGAGAATCAGGACGGCCATGACGTTGAGTCCGCAGAGCGCGAGGACCAGTACGCTGATATACGGCAGCATGGCGAAAAACGCTCCCCAGCCGGCGCTGCCGACCGCACGGTCCGGGTGGACCGCCGGACTCAGGAGCAGGTAGAGCAGCACGGTAGCGGCCGCCGCGGGAATCGCGATTTTCAGATTCGCCTGGAATTTCCGGTGCATTTCGACGCCCTGGGTCCGGGTCGCCGCGATGGTGGTGTCGGAGATCATCGAGAGGTTGTCTCCGAACATTGCGCCGCCGACGATCGCGCCGAGGCAGAAACCGGGCGGGACGGCGAGGGTTTCGGAGAGCCCCGCCCCGATCGAGCCGAGCGCGGCGATCGTGCCGACCGACGTGCCGACCGCGAGCGAGATGAAGCAGGCCACGACGAAAAGCCCGGCCAGCAGCAGGTTCGGCGGGATGACCGCAAGCGCGAGCTGGACGGACGAATCGACCGCCCCCATCGCCCGTGCGGTCGAGGCAAAGGCTCCGGCCAGAATGAAAATGAGGCACATGGTCATGATGTCCGCATCCCCCATGCCGTGCGCGAAGAGTTCGATCTTGCTTTTGAGCGACGCCCGGCGGTTCAGCAGCAGCGCCGTCGCCGAGGCGACCAGGAACGCGACCGGCATCGGAACCTTGTAGAAATCGTTCGACCAGATCGAGAGTCCGAGATAGAAAATGAGGAACACGCCGAACGGAATCAATGCCCGGGCGTGAGGTGCGCGCGTATGAGAAAAATCCGTGATATCCATTCCGATGAGTCCATCCTGACGGTGTTGGTTGATTCGACAGCGGCAGAATATACCACAGGTCCGGACAAAATACAATGAACGGCCGCTCCGCTTTACGGCTCGAATCGGAAGCCGTCGATGTAAATCCTGACCGGAGTCGCGCCGCTGTTGTAGAGGAACAGCTCTCCGCGCAGGTTTTCCGGTGCGATGCCGGACGCTTTCATTTTGAAATCCCGTTCGAGTTCGAGCCGGATGCGCTTCCAGGTTTTCGTTTCGCCGTCGATCGGCAGAACGGCGGCGGCCTCGCGGGTCCAGTCGCGGTCCGGCAGGACGAGCCGGAGCATGCCCGGCGTTTCCGATTTGACGAGAAAGCTCACGGCGCGGAACCCGTTCTCCCGGATCGCCTGCCGGTCGAACCGGAAGAAGGCGGCGGACGTTTTTCCGCCGGAAGCCGCGGCGAGATCAAGACAGGCGGAGGCCGGACCGTCCGCGACGTTTTCGGGTTCGTCGACGCTCCAGATGACGGCATGTCCGGAGCCGTCGCCGGTGACCTCCCATCCTGCCGCGTCGTCCTTTTCCCTTCCGGCCGCGGGCGCGATTCCGGCGGCCGGAATTTCCCCGGCGTTCCGGGCGAGCAGATCGAGCAGGATCACCATTGCGGTGGTCTCCCAATCCGCGGTGCCGGCCCCGAGCGACTGCGCCGAACAGCCCGGCATCGAAAGGGTCCGCAGCAGCATGCGTTCGAGGTCGGCGCGGTCATACGGGGACTTCAGGCCGGCGTTTCCCGCAATCCGGCTGTACAGGTACGGGGCCCGTTCGCGGTAAGCCGCCTCCCGGAATTTCGCCTCGAAGTCGCGCAGCGGTCCGGCCAGCGCCTCGTTCGAGCGGTAGAAGGCCAGCAGCTCGGCCGGAACGCCCTTGCTCGTGCTGTAAAAGTCCTTGCCGTCAAAGAAGTGCTTCAGGAGTCCGGGGGTGACGGCCGTCGGCCAGAGCGAGGGCCACCCTTCGCCGTAGCCCTGTGCGACGCCGAGCGGCAGATAGCGCCCTTTTCCGCTTTCGGCCTGACCGGCTCCGGCCATTTCGTGAATGACCGGTTCGAGATGCGCCGGAACCGGGAAATTCAGCGAGTTGTAGAAGTCGCTCATCAGCAGCCGGGCCCCGGTCGATGCGCCGGCTTTGGCGGCCATATAACGGCCGAAGTCGGCCTCGTCCGTCCTCCCGAGGGACTCCTTGATCCGGACCATTCCGGCACAGCCGGACAGTTCGGCGTTCAGCATGTCGATGTTGTTGCCCATGCCCCATTCGACCGCGTTCGACCCCATCCACGCCCAGTCGTGCGAAACCAGGAGATTGCTCATGAAGAGGTCGATGTACGGTTCGTTCGACGCGAAGAATACCGGGTCGCCCATGATGCGGCTGTAAAGGCCGAGCGTCTGGAGGAAGATGCCGGCCGTCTCATTCATGTCGTGGAACATCCAGTAGCCGTCGT